>Ga0256405_10009433_pt1 | contig 13356 bp, 14 predicted proteins | sample RumenRJG_02DNA_FD_189096 | JGI IMG/M metagenome (GOLD analysis project Ga0256405, IMG submission 189096) | Bovine rumen microbial communities from Lethbridge, Alberta, Canada - RJG_02 | ecosystem: Host-associated > Mammals > Digestive system > Stomach > Rumen | place: Canada: Alberta...
TGATAGTATCATTTGATTGATTTTCAAAGATAACACTCCTATATTCGTAGGAATCATTGCATGTCATTGCCGTTAACAGCAACATTATGTTACATAAAATAAGTACAACTAATGTTTTTTTCATTTTCTTCATGATTTCATATTTTTATAATGCCCCTTTTCCAATATTGTTTATTATTATTTTATAAAAGCCATAGAAAGTATTCCGCAAATGAGCAGCTTCTGTGATCCCACTTGTATGACTGTACATCTGGCTCCAACCATAGTACTCTGCATTTCTTTTTTTCGTCCATAAGGCTCTGAAGACTATCACGATTCACGCTCATTTTCATTTCATCAAACCGAATAGATTGCTAAAACTCAAAATACATATCATTTGTATATTGCGGATAATTCTTGACAAAAGCAAAGGCTTCATCACAACTTCTTTGTAAAAATGCCGGACACGATTCTTGGTGGAATCGAGTTGCCTCAAAAATGGGCATAAGTGCTTTCACTTCTTCACCCGTTATCCTCCAAACAACGCAACCCGTAATCGGGACACATTCAAAACGGAGTTTTTCAATGATTTTACAGGCATTTTTTTTGTTGAAAACAACAAGAGGTGCAAAATCCGAGTCTGCAGTACCGATTAATTCATATTTCACACCGTATGCGTCAGCGATTTCTTTAATGCTCATTTTTTATTATGGATAGGTGATAGTAGGTGAAACCATGTGCTTCAAATCTGTATTCGCCTCATAATATTTGTAAATTTTAAGTATATTGTCATTATAAGGCAATTTACATTTTTGGCCTTTCGCCTCTGGCACTTCTTTGGCGACATATATATACAATGTATCAATTCGCTTCTCATTAAAGAAACTGCTCCATGAGTCATCATCACCGTAATGCTGAGCGCCTCCGATAACAGACTTCATAGGGGCAATAAAATTGCCGCTAAGGATATAAAACACATCATCGCTATTTGAGTTTCTTATATGAGCATAAACAGAATAGCCGACTGTATCCAGAGAATTATTTACAAACTCAAATCGAAACGAACTAACTGCAGGTTCTGGTGTGCATTCAGTTAATATTATACAGAGTAACAAAATTGGGAAAAGAACTAAAACTTTATTCATAACTGTTATACTTTCATTCTGTTATAACTGAGCTTATCTTGACATTTGGGAACTTGTCTCCATAATAAATTGCAAACACAAGAAGTGTCTTTCTTTAATTCGCAACAATATGTGCTATTTCAAAACTAAAGCCCTTCAGTTTGTTTTGTTGAACGATTTGATACCATTTAGGAGAACAGAGTAATAGAGGTCTGGGACGCCACAGCGGGCTTCCTGCCCCTCCTGTATTTGGCATTCCGTAAGTCTGTTTACTGATGATAAAGTCATGATTGTATATCTCCGAGGAGTTTTTCACATATGCTTCAGAAAGAATATTCAATCCTTGAAGATCACCGTTTGGACACGGAAGAATCTCGCGCTTATTTTCCACAAAATCAAACGGCTCATCACCGAACCTTGTTTGTTCTGCAATATCTATACTGTGCCCCTCCATCATCAGTTGACAATAGTCCTCACTTATGTGGTTTTTGATCTCTACCGGACCGAAAGTCATGCCGGTAATGTCATTCGCTTTCATCACCTCTACAAATCGTTTTGACACAATTATTTCGTTAGCAAGAGTAATTACAGCATCGCGCTTGCGAAGAGAAAAGCCCTTTTTAAGACGCAAGGGAGATAATTGTTTGTATCCAGAACCACATAAATCGCAAGCAGGTCCTTGGTCATATTTTGTTCCGTATTCTTCTCCTCCAAATTCAAGTTGTTGTCGTATAATTATATTGAGCAATCTAGCTTCGTGCATTTCCTTGGAGGTATAAATGCGCTTATATGCCCACCCGAAATAGAAACACTCCCCATATTGTTCATAGACCTGCTTGGTGACAGAGGCAATCTTATCAACAATGGACGAACTTGTATCTATCTTTACCACTTTGACAGAATACCCTAATATGGGGTCGCCCAGATTAACGCCATCACTCTCTTTGAAAAGCAGGTTGGCGTATTTGTAATTTATTCGTAATTCTAATAGTTCTTTCATGTTATCTTTAGTTTCTAGTAGAAAGTCAATAGCCAATGACGTTTCTGGATATGGATGTGTGTTCCCCTAAAAAATGCTGAAATTGCACAAATATTATTTATTTTCTTAGAAGAGGGTATTTTTTGTATATTTCTTTCATTCTGTTATAACTGAGCCTATCTTGACATTTGGGAACTTGTCTCCATAATAAATTGCAAAATAGATTCTGGTTTTTATTTTACATCCAGGACATTCAAATTCTAAGAAGGAATTATTTTTCTCCACGAATGAATCAGAAAAAACTCCTTTGTATTTAGTCGTCCTGTTTAATTCGTAACGGTGAAAGTCGTGTTCTGAAAAACGCATTTTACAATTACACTGGGGGCATGTATAATACGTATACTCAAAAACATTTGTATCTTTAGTACGCAATAAAACACTTGAGAATTGCGATTCTGCTTTATAAATCTTCATTTTATTCTCTGCAAATTGTTAGTTCGAAAGTTATGTTACAGGCACTCGGCATAGTTTCGAGTGCCTGCAACTACCAAGTTATGGATAGGTGATAGTAGGTGAAACCATGTGCTTCAGATCTGTATTCTCCTCATAATATTTGTAAATTTTCAGAATTCTAGAATCCATATGCATTTCATATTCTTCACCCCAATGATAATCTAAGGGATTTTTGTATACAATAATACATAAAGTATCAATTCTCGACTTGTCAAAATAATTACCCCAAGATTCACCAAATCCAGTTGTATCGTCTCCATCATCATAAGATAACCAAGATGAAATTGTACTATACGGGAATATCGGATTTTCTTTCTGTATACAAATGTAGTTATTGTCTTTAGAAATTCTCTTATGTTCAAAGACAGCAATTCCTATCGTATCAATAGAATTATTGGCAAATTGAAATATCCAATAACAAGGCGCTGATTCTGGACAAGAAGAAAAGAATATACAAGAGAAGAATATTACACTAACCGCTAAAATTGTTTTCAAACTTTTCATACCAAACTAAATTTTATTGTTGAATAGAAAAAAGAACAGACCTCTTATTTCGTGGGATAATTAATGTAGTCCCATTTGTCATACAAGCCGTCGAAGTGCTTTTCAGCTCTTTCGTTAGCATGTTTTTCAAACCATCTGTGACGATGTTTCGCAACATTACCTGTGTATATTTCATCTCCATGGCCGAACCAAGATAAATCCCATGCACTTGGTATTCCAACGCTGAATAGATATCCAAAACCATATTCTTCCCTATGCATAAATGTACTACACTTGTCAGTTTAATAAATTCGTAAAATTATTTATACTTAAATTATTGAAATTACTTCAAACACTATCAGTCATTGAACCACGCAATTAGATACTATCGCCATCACTTTGCACAAATTCATTGCAAAGTTAGAAATTATACATGAGATTATTCACACGCCAAAATGTTTTGATTAAATATTTATGGACTCATACTGATTCTGTTGATTGTATGTTTTTTCTTTTATTGTTCTTTAATGTTTTGTGTGCGATGTCGTGAAAGTCATCTTCTTAGAAGAGATTCTCCTCAACATCACATTACATGTAACAGCCTCCTTTGTTTGATTTGTTTACATAGAGACCGTGTGAATACTATCTGTTGGATTCTCACCACTATACACTATCTTGAAGTCCATTTTCTTCAAATCTTGATAACTATATGAGTAAAGTTCCACAAGGTTTTTTTCCACGATTTCCTCTTTGGAATATTTATCCAATGTCTGTTTTTTTATGATAGCCATGAATAATACTTCACCTTCTTGATCTGGTAAGGGTTCTTTCGAATGTTCGGATGGCAAAATCTGCGTTGCCCACCCTGCCAAATACAGTTCTATCGCTGTTTCAGATGTGAAAGGTCTCCCAGATTCACTCAAAGACATTATCGTGTCGTTTGATTGATTTTCAAAAATGACTTTTCTATATTCGACAGGATCGTCACATGTCATTGCTGTCAATAACAACATTAAATTACATAAAATAAGCACAACTAATGTTTTCTTCATTTTCTTCATGATTTCATATTTTTATAATGCCCCTTTTCCAATATTGTTTAGGGGGCAATATTATACTATCGTCCTCAAGAGACTCTTCTGTATCCTCTTGTCTTAATAATATTCATTAGAGTTCGTAGTTCCACTGATTTTTTTGTGTATAGAACGATATAATCTATAGAGTCCCTATCATGGCATTGCAAATTTACCTGTTTCTTCTCATATCAACAAACAAAATCACTTTTTTATGCTGGCAAGCCCCAAATTCATTATTGGCAGCATGACACCACAATTGGAATGATGTTTCGACTTTATTGTATGGCAAGAACGTTCTATTAATATTAAAGAACCTATGAGTGATTATGCCCTTTTCGTCTTTAATGAATTCAAAAGTTCCACTATATCCATGATAACTTCCCTTTATATCAAGATGCTCATACATCTTGCCATCACATCCCTTTTGTATATAACTAATTCCACATTGTTCAAAGGCTTCTGCACTATAAACGTATTCAATGCTGCTTTGCATAGGTTACATATAATTCATGGCATTCACGGGCATTACATGGATATTATACGTGAAGGGAGAAAGCCAAAGGCTTTTATATCAACGTGAATTCGCCGGAAACTACAAATAATTTAATTCATGAAGTATTTGTGGCTAATTCATGATAATTTATGTTTAAAACAAAACACGAACCTTTAACGTAGCCAATGTCCATGAACCTTTAGCTCGGCGTAGCCAATTAGCCACAAATTCTTCATGAATTATTTTTGTCAGGATTTATCGGCACGGTGCGCGTGACATTTCACGCTGTCAGCGCGAAATATTTCGTTCTTCCAGCGCGTAATATTTCGTGCTGGAAGGCGGTGATTGGGGTTCAACGAGTTACGGGAAAGTGTTTCGCTAAACGAGAAATGACAAATGAAGGTTACTTTGTCAATTGGTGGAAAATGAAAAGTGGAAAAACTACGAATGTACTTTATCGCTGTTTTTGTTGACAAAGTCTTTCCATGAGGAGAATTTGTGTTCCACCTCGGGTTTGCCCATCTGGATGAAGTGGCAGTAGGCGGCACCGAGGGCATCGGTGGCATCGAGTTGCACGTCCATGTCTTCCTTGGCAATATGGAGCATGCGTTGAAGCATGCCTGCCACTTGTTCTTTGGAGGCGGAACCGTTGCCTGTAATTGCCATCTTGATTTTGCGGGGTTCGTATTCGGTGATGGGTATGTCGCGCATGATGGCAGCGGTGATGGCTACACCCTGAGCACGCCCAAGTTTGAGCATGGATTGTACGTTCTTGCCAAAGAAGGGGGCTTCGATTGCCAGTTCGTCGGGGTGGTAGGAATCAATGATGGAAGTGATGCGCTCGAAGATTTTGCCCAGACGGAGATAGTGGCTGGCGTATTTTTTGAGTTCGATGACACCCATAGCCAAAAGTTCGGCTTTGTTGCCCATGACACGCAATACGCCATAGCCCATCACATTGGTGCCGGGGTCAACGCCGAGGATGATTTTTTCGGTTGAAGAGGTCGGTTTCATGGGCTTATTCTATGACTTCCATCATCGTGGGAAAACTTACGACGTCGTTCTTGAATAACTTTGACATCTCATTGTTAAGACGCACACCGTCAGTCGAATACCACTTATGAAGCAGAGCCATGTCTTCGACTTCGAACTGAACGGAAAAACATTCGGAGTCGGGGTCGCGGTGGGAGAGGATGCGACTCATGCGGGCATGTCTCATGATGCCAGAATGCAGTGCCTCGGGAATGTATTTCTCGTGGAGATAGACAACGAGATGCTGAGCGTTGTCGGTGCTTACTTGGAAAGTGGTGTTGTAGATGAGCATGGTGCCTGAGGTGTTGAAGCCGCTTGTTTCATTCAAACAATAAGAGGGTGCGCTACAGCACACCCTCATGTTGGAGCCGAATGGCGGACTCGAACCGCCGACCCACGCATTACGAATGCGTTGCTCTACCAACTGAGCCAATTCGGCAAGGCAAATAGCAAAAAGGCGGTGCCTTTTGTTAAAAGCGATGCAAAGGTAATACTTTTTTTTATTATACAAGCAAGGTTTCTCCTTTTTTCTTCTTAAATTTGCAAGAAAAATGAAAGGAAATGGGCTTTGTGGTGGTTGCCGCAACGAAAACTTGACGAAAAGCAGATGAAAACATTCCGAAAACCAATATCTATTTTGTTGACTTGCCTCGCGCTGACAGGCGTGGTGGCGGGCATTAACCAGTTGTGGGCTTGCAAGGGCGACCGTCTCCCCTCGGAGGTGAATGGAGGGGGGGCAACGGTGAGCAGCGCGGAACGCAATGCGGCGTTTGCTGCTCAGGAGGCGGAGGCTGCCGATGCTGAGGCCGGTTATTATGAAACAGAAACGGAGCGGGCGGCAGAACTTGCCATCACGCCCTATGAGAATCTGGAGCAGCCGGCGGAACTGAAGGGACGTGATGAGTTCCTGTTGTTTAAGTCGCAGTTCATCATCTCGTATGATGTGAACAAGATGTGTCCGAACTATGTGTGCTGGAGCCTGACACCTGGAAGGGCTTATGGAAAGGTGCAGCGCACAAACAATTTTCATGGTGATCCGGTGATGAACGAACGGACAAGGGTGGAGACGTTTGACTATAACGGGTCGGGCTATGACCGTGGTCACATGTGTCCTGCTGGCGACAATAAGAATACGGACAAGGCGATGGATGAGTCATTCTGCATGACAAACATTTGTCCGCAGAATCACAACTTGAATACGGGGGCTTGGAATGACCTTGAGATACAGTGCCGCTCATGGGCGAAGAACTATGGGACGCTGTACATTTGTTGCGGTCCTATCTTTGATTCTCCAAATCCGAAGACCATTGGCAGGAGACAGGGATTGAAGATTGCTGTGCCAGACCGTTTCTTCAAGGTTGTCTTGGCATTGGGACGTGTTCCGAAGGCGATTGGATTCATTTACCCGAACAAGGCTTGCGACGGCGATATGAGAGACTATGCTGTGTCGGTGGACAAGGTGGAGAAGGAAACGGGCATGGATTTTTTCTATCAGTTGGAGGACAAGCAGGAGAAAGAGTTGGAAAGAGTGTGCAACCCTGCAAGTTGGGGGATTTAGTTTAGAGTTTAGGGTTTAGGGTTTAGAGTTTAGGGTTTAGAGAAATGGTATAATAGATATATGAAGAAATACGTAAAAGATTTGAGTGTGAAAGCAGTGGAGGTGCCGCATGAGGCGTATGTGCTGCTGAAACTGACTGATAGGGAACCGTTGCCTGAGTGTGTGCCAGGACAATTTGTGGAAGTGAAGGTGGAGGGAAGTCCGCAGACATTCCTCCGTCGTCCCATCTCTATTAATTATGTAGATAGAGAGAAGAATGAGTTGTGGCTGCTCATCAAGAAGGTGGGTGAGGGCACGCATAAGTTGGCTGAGTTGAAGGTGGGCGATACACTGAATTTGGTGTTCCCTCTGGGCAACGGTTTTTCACCTGCCGGACGGCAGGGCGAGAAGGTGTTGCTGGTGGGCGGCGGCGTGGGTGTTGCGCCACTGCTCGACTATGGCAAATACCTGAAGGAGCATGGAGCGGAGCCTGTGTTCCTGTTGGGTGCGCGGAGCAAGAGCGACCTTTTGGAACAGGAACTCTTCAACGCCATTGCTCCTGTGTATGTGACTACGGAGGATGGCTCTGAAGGGGAGAAAGGTTTTGTGACACAACACTCGTTGCTGAAAAAGGAGACGTTTGACCGCATTTCGGTGTGTGGACCCAAACCGATGATGGTGAGCGTGGCAAGATATGCCAAGGCTACGGGCACTCCATGTGAGGTGAGCCTTGAGAACATGATGGCGTGTGGATTGGGGGCATGCTTGTGCTGTGTGGAGAAGACGGTGAAAGGGAACGTGTGTGTGTGCAAAGAGGGTCCCGTGTTTGATATTAACGACTTAACTTGGGAGATGTAGATTATGGCAGATTTGAAGACAAAGATAGGGGAACTTACGATGAAAAACCCCGTGATGACGGCTTCAGGCACTTTTGGCTATGGAGTCGAGTTTGCTGATTTCGTGAACTTGGAGGAGATTGGCGGCATCATCGTGAAGGGCACCACGCTCCATGCGAGAGAGGGTAATGATTATCCACGCATGGTGGAAACGGCGAGTGGTATGCTGAACTGTGTGGGACTGCAGAACAAGGGGGTGGGTTATTTTTGTGAACACATCTACCCGGAAATTAAGGACATCAAGTCGAACATAATCGTGAACGTGAGCGGCTCGTCGTTGGAGGACTATGCGGCGTGTGCTGCCCGTGTAAACGAATTGGAACATATTCCTGCCATCGAACTGAACATCTCATGTCCCAATGTGAAGCAGGGAGGTATGGCATTTGGTGTGACTACCGAAGGTGCTGCAGCAGTCGTGAGGGCTGTGAGAGAGGTGTATGATAAAACATTGATTGTGAAACTTTCACCTAATGTCACTTCGATTTCTGATATAGCATTGGCAGTGGAGGATGCCGGGGCTGATGCAGTGTCGCTCATCAATACGCTGATGGGCATGGTGATTGATATTGAAAAACGAAAGCCAGTGTTGAGCATTGCAACGGGCGGTATGTCTGGACCAGCGGTGAAACCTGTGGCGGTGCGTTGTGTGTGGCAGGTAGCGAAGGCGGTGAACATTCCCGTGGTGGGATTGGGGGGCATCATGAATGCGAACGATGCCATAGAGTTCTTCTTGGCTGGTGCTTCTGCCATAGAGATTGGGACGGCGAATTTCATTGACCCAGCCGTGACGGTGAAGGTGGCTCAGGGCATTGACGACTGGCTTGACCGGCATGGGTGCAAGTCGGTGGGTGAAATTGTCGGACAATTGAATGCCTGATGGACCGCATTTGGCAGGACGTCCAGGAGGTCTTCTTTTCGGAGCAGACACTGAAGCAGAAGTATCGGTATTGTTATGATACACTGCATCGGGTGTGTATTGAAAAGACGGAGGGATTGCCTGCTGAATACAATGACTTTTTTTCGCGCTTACAAGCGGTGTGCCGACAGACGAACTACCCGTTACATGGAGTGGATTCGTTTCGTTGGCGTGCGCGTCAGGTGTCGCATCTGGGCATGGAGGTGGACGAGCACACTTTTCTTGCCGATATGCGTGTGTTTGTGGAGGCGTTGGCGCACTTCACCAACTCGTTGGTGCCTGATGCGTTGAAGGGTCGCTTGCCTGATGTGGAGCAACTGCCCGTTGGCAGAGAGCAACTGGAGCGTACTTGTCGGCAGAAGCGTATCCGCTTTGTGGTGGAACGGGTGGAGGAGCCATACATCTATGCTTTGTCGCGCGAGATGCCTGCCGACGAACCGTTCCGTGTGGATGTGACTGCCAATCAGCACACGCTCATGGCGGCACAACTTTTGAAGCCAGGCATGCAGTTCAATGCACTTTCGTTCACAATGGATGCAGAGGGTGTCTATCATCCTCTATATATGATTGTGGAACCTGATTTTTTGCTTGACACGACCAGTGTGACGGGGTGCATCAAAGGGTGGGGCGAATCGGCATTCAACCATTTCATTGCGAAGTTCAGGCCGTCGGAAAGTACAGCATATACGTTGTTGGGCGACTTTGCCAACCAGTTTTTGGACGACATCTTAAACCTGCCTGATGCGGATTGGCGCAGTTCTATGCAAAAGGTGTTTGCCGACCGAGCAATAGACATTTGTGCCTGTAAGGAAATAAATGCGGCATTCTTTGAGGAGACGAAGAAACAGTTTGAGAACATTCGGCAGGTAGTGGAGGAACTGGAGCGACAGCCATACATGGAAGGCGGAAAGGTGAACATTCACATTGAGCCGTCATTCTTCTGCGAGGCATTGGGCTTGCAGGGACGAATGGACTGCCTGATTGATTTGGACGCAGACGGCAAAAAGTTCCTTATCGAATTGAAGTCGGGCAAGTGGGATGAGTTCCACAACCGTGCGAAGGAAGAACATCTGATGCAGATGTTGCTCTACAAGGAAATGCTCTACTACAATATGGGAGTGAAGCAGACAGATGTGATGGGTAATCTGCTCTATTCCAAGTACCCCCGCATGCAGGAGCAACGAAGTTATCAGGAGATGGTGCTTCGTGCCATGAACATCCGTAACAGCATTGTGGCAATGGAGCGTGGACTACTTGAGGGGGAGGCGCGCAAATGGGTGCCGAAACTCACTCCTGAAGCGCTGAGGCGTAATGCTGGCTGTAGCGACAAGTTTTGGACGGTGTGGTGTCTGCCCGAGATCCAGCCTGTCACGGATGCATTGCATGATATGGACGAACTGACTGCTGAATATTTTTATGCGTTTCTGCAATTCATTGAGCGCGAACAGGCGGAGAGCAAGATGTGTGACACACGTCCTGATTCCACCCGTGCGCTCGCTTCTCTATGGAATGCTGACATCAATACGAAGATGGAGAATGGTGACATCTTCATGGGACTGAGGGTGGCTGACCTTCGCATGAAGGATGGGGTGGACGCAGTGTGTCTGGAACGCACGGATGAGCAGGAGAGTCAGCCGAATTTTCGTATAGGTGATGCTGTGATTTTGTACAAGCGCAATTCAGATGCAGATTCTGCCATCACCCAACAGGTGGTGCGTTGTAATGTGGAAGCATACGATGCTGACCGTATTTGGTTGCAATTGAAGAATCGACAGAGAAATAAGGAGGTGTTTAGTCGCATGGATACTTATGCCATTGAACATGACCATGTGGATGCTAATTTCAGAAGCCTGTACAGTGGGTTATTCTCCTTGCTGACTTGTGAGAAGAGTCGCCGTGATTTGTTGTTGTGTCAACGCGCTCCGACGAAAGACGACCTATTCTTGCTCATGGGTCCTCCAGGTACAGGAAAAACGTCGGTGGCACTGAAACGGATGGTGGAGGAGGAATTGGAACAAGGGCACAATATACTTTTGTTGGCATACACGAACCGGGCTGTTGATGAGATTTGCGAGATGTTGGGAACGATTGAAGGGGAAAATCCGGATTACATTCGGTTGGGACGGGAATTGTCGTGTGCGCCACAGTTTCGGGCACATATTCTTGTCAACACCATCGGAACGTTGACGAATCGTCTGGCTGTGATGGAAAGAATAGGGGAGACTCGCATCTTTGTGAGTACTGTGGCTTCGATGAACAGCCACATGGCGCTCTTCAAACTGAAGCACTTCCATGTCGCCATCTTTGATGAAGCCTCACAGATTCTTGAACCACAGATACTGGGCATTCTCACCTCGAAGGCTATCGACAAGTTCGTTATGATTGGTGACCACAAGCAGTTGCCTGCTGTTGTGGTGCAGAATGAGGAGAAGTCTGCCGTACAGTCTCCGCTGTTGCATGCCATAGGACTGACCAATTGCCGTAACTCCCTTTTTGAACGACTCTACGAGCAGAACCGTTGCCATGCAGATGTGGTTGCCATGCTTGATCACCAGGGGCGTATGCATCCAACCATTGCTGACTTTGCTTCGGAAGCCTTCTACGGGGGACTTCTCTTACCTGTGGGACTGCCTCATCAGAAAGAGGATTTGCCCTACAAAACCTATGATGCAGACAATCTCATTGAGACTCTTGTCGCCACGAGGAGATGCACTTTCATCAATGTGCCGAGACCAGCCCTGGAGGACAGGATGCCTAAGGCTAATGTGCTGGAAGCACGCATCATTGCCCAACTTGTTCATGCGGTTCTGATCCTCCATGAGAAGAATGGATTGTCTTTTAATCCTTCACGGCAGTTGGGAATCATTGTTCCTTTCCGCAGGCAGATAGCCTTGGTGCGTGCCGAGATTGCGAAACTTCATCCAGATGTGGCAAGGGACATTGTGATTGATACGGTGGAGCGTTATCAAGGTTCGCAACGTGACATCATCATCTATGGCACCACCATCACTCAAGGTTATGAACTTGACATCTTGTCTAATCTCACTCGTGATGCTTCGGGAGAGGTGGATCGCAAACTCAATGTTGCCATCACACGGGCAAGGAAACAACTCTTTATCCTTGGCAACGAAAAACTGCTCCGAAATAATGTTTTATATGACAAACTGATAGACTATTGCAAAAAAAATTAACCATTCCTTTTTTGTTTCTTGTTTTTATTCTTATCTTTGCAACCGAAACATTACTAATCGCTTTCTAATGAGATATTTGAGATTTTCCTTGATGGCATTAGGCTTGGTGCTGTCATCATTTGTTTTTGCACAAAGAAATACGGCTTATCAGCAATATGTTGATAAATATAAGGATGCAGCCATCGAACAGATGCATCGCTACAAGATTCCTGCCAGCATCACCCTTGCACAGGCATTGCTCGAGAGTGGGGCTGGCACCAGTTATCTGGCAAAGAATGCCAATAACCATTTTGGCATCAAAGTAGGTATGGGATGGAATGGTCCATACGTTACGCGTGATGATGACCACAAAGATGAGCGTTTCCGCAAGTACAAGAATGTGGAAGACAGTTATGAAGACCATTCGCAGTTTCTGCTCAAAGACCGCTATAAAAGGCTTTTTGACCTCAATCCTCTTGACTATAAGGCATGGGCTCGGGGATTGAAGGCGTGTGGTTATGCCACTTCGCCCACTTATGCTGACCGACTTATCAACATCATTGAGACTTACGAACTGGATGATTATGATGAAGATCGTATTGGTCTGAGAAAGCGGAAGAAGAAAGATGCTGAGTATGTTCCAGTGATGCCGACACGCCACTCTGTGAGGATGGTGAATGGTATTCAGTGTGTAACGGCTCGTGCGGGTGACACTTGGGATGCGTTGGCAAAGGAACTGAAAGTGTCGAAGAAGAAATTGCTCAAATTCAACGAGGTGGATGAAGACTTTGCTCCACAGCCAGAGATGAATATCTTCCTTGACAAAAAGGCGAAGAAGGCTGATGCACAATATAAGGACTATTGGCACAAGGTGAAAGCAGGTGAATCGATGTACACCATTTGTCAGTTCTACGGCATCCGTCTCGATGCACTCTACAAGATGAATTTCAAGGATGACACTTATATCCCTGTAACGGGTGACTTGTTGAAAGTGCGCTAAGAAACGAAATAAAAAAAGAAGGACTTCAAGTTGAAGTGAACCCCGAAAGTTAGACAAAAAACTTTCGGGGTTTATTATGCAAAAGAGGAAGAAGCATGGTTATGCAGAATGTCTGAAGTACATGCAAATGCTCAAAGAAGGAACATCCATTCATGCTA
>Ga0256405_10009434_pt1 | contig 13355 bp, 7 predicted proteins | sample RumenRJG_02DNA_FD_189096 | JGI IMG/M metagenome (GOLD analysis project Ga0256405, IMG submission 189096) | Bovine rumen microbial communities from Lethbridge, Alberta, Canada - RJG_02 | ecosystem: Host-associated > Mammals > Digestive system > Stomach > Rumen | place: Canada: Alberta | collected...
GTTGGTGAACATCCATGCCAGTCGCTGATTGGTCAGCAGTTTGCAGATGCGCTGTATCTCTTTCTCTACAGCGTCGGAACGGAACAGACGGTCGGCTTCAGCAGGGCGATTGTTCTGTTTCACAACAACATCAGCCTGGCAGATGAAAGGTGCTGGGCTGACTGGTAAGGCTTCTGCAAAGGCCGTGGTGCCACTTCCTACAAGCAGGGTGTACAACAGGAGTTTCTTGTGTTTCATTATCTTTTGTTTTTAGTTATTTTAAATTTGTATGCAAAATTATAATGTTCGTGTGTGTTGTTATTCCTAATCTGTGCCAATGATGTTCTGAAAGAACTAAAAGCTACGATATATTTTTTACGCGTTCATCTTTTATAACGTGAGTTCGACGAATATACTTTAGAATAAAGTAAACTGTCTGTCATTTGACATATCAACGGTCTGTACTCGTATGGAAGGTTTCTTTGGGAAGTAGCAGTATGCAGTATACCTCCCAGAAGGTTGACTACGAAATTGCCAAAACTTCTATGTCTCGAATGCTCAACTTGAGCAATGTTCTTCAGTTCGTCATTCACGGTCTCTATTATAGCCCTCTTCCTGAGAAGCAGTTTGTCGGATACGGACATCTATGCTCCCTTCATGTTGCTCTTCAGTTTCGTTATAAGTTGTATGCCATCCATAAAGAGCCTTTCGAAAAGACGCTTGCCAATGTATCCCTTGTCGCCAACGAGTTTTCCATATATGAATTCTACAAAAGCTTTATACTCAAGAGGTTTTCTGTCATCCACATCACCTGGTGTTATCATAAAGTTGAGTAATTCTCCCTTCTCATTTCTGTAACTTTGTCCTCGGTGATCATAGCGATTATTGTTTGTAATTCTTTGTATTTCAACACTATAAAGTTACAACAATTTTCGCTAATCACTAAATTTTCAAGCACTTATATTTCGTCGAACTCACGTTATTTTAATAACTGGATGGAAAAGGGGATGTTTTTCTTGCAAAAAGGTCCAAAAGAAGTAACTTTGCACGTAAAAAACAACACAATAACAGGGATAAACATGCGACGACCCGGACTTAAAGCTTTGCGCACAACCATCTACACGCTCTCAGGCATCAACTACAATGTCGACGAAGGCCTGCTAGTGCATCTCTCCGAACTTCTTAGAAACGAGGAAGAACGGCTCAAACAGCGACGCTTGGACAAGATGAGCGACGAGGAACTGGCTGCTGCTGACAGAGTGCCACCACGGCGACTGCGTATTTTCCGGCGGATGGAAGTATAATCCCAGGAAAGAAAAGCATTGACGTTTTCATCAAGGCCATTTTGGAGTCCCAAGCCACATTCGAGGAACTGTCTCCAATACATGTCAAGAAGAAACCTCTAGTCATCAAGCGAACCGCAGGACGGAAGATGAAAGGCTACAGCATACTCTGCGAGGACAACTGCATCTATCGCGGATGCAGAACGGAAGAAATGGTGAACATCCTTGAACGTATCGATGAACTGCGTGCAATGTACTGGGAAATAGAACGATACTGATCCTCTTCCTTTCCCCACTTAATAGAGAATGGAAGAGGGTCGGCATCTCTTTATTCTTGTGCTTCAGAATAAATGTCCAAATTAACTATCAGGCAGTTATACAAGCACACAACAGAATATTCCCATTGCATTCAAAGTGAATATTACTGACTTCGAGACAGAGCATTCAAAAGGTCAGATCAGACCAGTATGGGTTATGGTCAGAGAGATGTTCACCGACATGAGGATACTCGATGTGCGAACGCTCGACATGAATATTGGGCGTCAAGAAGATGAAATCGATTTTTTCGGCATCTTTGGGTAGCTGCTTACAGAAGCCATGAAAGGTATAGGCAGCGCCATCATGATTGAGCGTCATGTGATAAGCATCGTTCATCTTAAACTCGTTGGTCACCATCGTAGTGTACGCCTCGTCATCCTCGGTGATATTGAAGTCGCCAGTATTTTTTAGGCGGATATTGAAGGTGCCCCAACGGACACTAGCAGTTTTCTGCTTCTCAACCGAGAAGCCAATTAACGGTACAAGCATGGCTAATACCAAAAGCAATTTCTTTCTCATAGTAAACATTAATTTTATTATATATTGTCCTAATTTTGCACAAAGATACACATTTTCGGGAGAAAGCATCACATTTCCTGATTATATTAACCGTATTAAATTGGTGCTAGTAGTGTAATTAACTAATTTAGCGTAAATATTGCAAGAATAATTGTATTCTCAAATCGGAAAGGATGCACAGGAAAAAGTACCCTGTGCATCCAGTTGCAAGTTGAATTCTCAACTCTCAATACACCTCATCATGCTTGATCACGTCAGGTCAATCATCTTGTGTTCCATCCCACTGCAGAAGCACCCAGTACGGCTGCGCTGCTGCCCTCCAGTGAACTCACCAGAAAATTGACCTTGCCTTTATAGAGATTGAGCACATGCCGTTCATAACTCTCGCGGATAGGCTTCAATAGCAAATCGCCCGCCTTGGTCAAACCACCGAAGAACACAAAGGCCTCAGGACTAGAGAATGCTGCAAAGTTGGCACAGGCTTCCCCCAGCATATTGCCTGTGAACTCATAGATTTCCTTAGACAGTTCGTCACCTTTGTCTGCGCAGATGGCAACATCAAGCGAGGTGATGTTCTCCAACTTCAGGTCACGCAGCAAAGAGGGCCGTTTGGTAGCAGACAGAAGTTCACGAGCTGAACGGGCCACTCCCGTTGCAGAGCAGTAGGTTTCCAAACACCCCATTCTCCCACAGCCGCAAAGGCGCCCGTTCTCTGGTCGCATGATGATATGGCCCAGTTCACCGGCAAATCCGTCAGAGCCATAGACCAGATGACCATCAATGACAATGCCCGACCCGACACCTGTTCCCAATGTTATCATGATAAAATTCTTCAGGCCGCGAGCTATACCGTATGTCATTTCGCCAATAGCAGCAGCATTGGCATCGTTGGTCAGCGCTACTGGTATGCCCAGAGCCTCGCTGAACATGTCAGCCAACGGCACGACGACATTGTGTGCCCAAGGCAGATTGGGTGCATACTCAATAGTACCCTTATAATAATTGCCATTTGGCGCGCCGATACCCATTGACCTGATGGTTTCAATGCCCCCGACATCTTTGATAATGACCTTAAGTGTCTCCACTGCAGCCTTGACGTAGTCTTCGGCATTACGGAAACCTGTCGTCTTGATGGCTGTCGTTGCCTTGATGTCGCCACGTACATCTACGATTCCAAATACGGAGTTTGTACCTCCAAGATCCAATCCAATAACGTATGGCTTCATTGTCTTTTCATTCATCAACTCTATATTTTTTGATTATCAATATGTACTTCCAGGAATTTCATCTTGCCGCTAACATTTATAACGCGGTTCTTGGCTGGTATAAGGATTGTTTCTCCCGCAGCAAACGGACTCTGCTCATTGGCTGTCGCCAGTTGGCCTTCACCCTTCAGCCCTATCAATATGACGAAACTATCTTTGAGAGCAGCCTCAACCGAAACAGTCTGATCTATGTCATAAACACTGGTGGTGAAATAAGGGCAGTCCACCAGTTTTACGGGCTTGTTTTTATGTTGTGTATAATGAGTGCGGTAGTCCGGATATACGCTGTAGTCAATGGATTCGGCAGCTTCCATGGTGTGCAGTTGTCGACAGTTACCGTCCTTATCGCAGCGATTGAAGTCGTAAATGCGATAAGTCACATCACTTGTCTGCTGAATCTCAGCCAGGAAACATCCCGCCCCAATAGCGTGGATGCGCCCGGCAGGCAGGAAGAATACATTGTCCTCCGCCACCTGATACTGAGCTAAAGCATCGCAGATGCTGTAATCTGCCACCATCATTTTGTATTGTTCCGGAGTGATGCGCTGTTTCAGCCCACTATAGAGCGTGGCATCAGGGGCCGACTCCATCAGGTACCACATCTCAGTCTTGCCCCGGGTCTTGCCCTGACGGCGTGCCGTCTCGTCATCGGGATGCACCTGTATTGACAGGTTCTCTCGAGCATCAATGAACTTAATGAGTAACGGGAATTCATTGCCAAAACGCTCATGGTTCTTTCGTCCCAGCAATGACGGTCCGTATACAGACACCAGTTGGTTCAGCGTCATGTCCGGCATGCCTACGACAGTTGTCTCATTACCAGCGACGCCTGAAAGTTCCCAACTTTCCCCGACATTGGTCAATGCCAAGTCCATTCCCTTGAACGGAATGATTTTCTCACCTCCCCAAAGCGTCTGTTTGAGGATAGGCTGGAAACGTAGTATTTCTTTCATGTCTATACTGTTTTTACAAAATAAGCACAATAGGTCAGATAGGCTATCTCTGCAGCAATGACTAAAAGGCCGCCAATGAGTCCGGCATAGTCGCTGGCCAGGCCCACCAGAAACGATACCGTCCCGCCAGCAACAGCCATAATCATTAACCCGCTAATCTCATTGCCCTTGGCGGGATGACGCTTCAAGGCCATTCCATAGATAATGGGGAACACGCAGGAACAGCAGAAGCCAATGCCTCCAATACAAATGAAGTCAAATATCTCATCCTCGACAAATGCCAGTAACAGTGCAAATGCCAGACAGCCAAGAATGTTGAGACGAAAATAGTTGATTTCAGCAATTTTTGTCATTAGAAACACCCCAATGAATGCGCCCGCCGTGCGGCAAATGAAGTAGACCTGCGGAGCCAAACCTGCCATTTCCTTGGAGTAAGCGAAGCGTGAAATCATTACTTTCGACGAGATGAAATTGGTAGAAACATCTGTGCCAACGGCAAAGAAGATGCCTAAGAAAAGCAACAGAATGGTCTTGTCGCTCAAAAGCGACAGCGTTTCTCCTATGCTCGATGTCTGCCCACGATGTTCTCTCTCAATAGGAGTAGCCAGCAACCATAAACCAGATACCAGCGTAATGCCTCCCATCAGCGGGAAACACAGATACCACTCGCCTTCATTTCCGCCTCCCAGCCAGTTTACAGCCGCCAAAACGATGAATGGGCCTGCAAACGATGAAATGGCCTTGACCACCTGGCCGGCGGTGAGACTGCTGATGAGCAGCCGCTCGTCGGTCACAACATTCTGCAACAATGGGTTAAGCGACACCTGCAACATCGCATTGCCTATGCCCAGCAGGGCATAGGCTGCAAGCGTCGTCACACTGTCATAATGCAGCAACGGAATCGCCATACCGACAACGGTGACGGCCATAGACGTCAGCACTGTGTTTTTGCGCCCGATGCGGTTCATCATCAGGCCAAAAGGAACGCCGAGCAGGAAAAACCACACGAACACCACTGAGGGTATCAGGCCAGCCATCGTTGCCGACCATCCAAAAGCCGATGCGGCATAGTCGCTTGATATGCCGACAATGTCGCAGAAACCCATGACGAAAAAACCTAATAGAACGGGCAATGTCTTTGCAAATAATTTCTTTTCTACCATATTTTTTATTAACAACATTTTGATAATGCAAATATACATTATAACATATATAATTATAGTCCTCGTTTTTGCCATTCTTTTCCTGTTTGTCTACAATTTTGGCATTATATAAGACATATTTATGAAAAATATGGGGTACATTTGCAACCGGAAACAAAACACCATATTATTTATGAAGGTACCGATGGGAGCAGCCCGTCTGCGCATCAGTGCCTTCCCTGTAACGAATCAATAATCACAAAATATAAATAATAATGAAAAGCAAAATTCTATTAGCAGCCTGTATCTGTTGCTCCCTCTGGGCACAGGCCAAAAACAACTATGCCGACTACGTGAGTACGCTCGTTGGCACTGACTCCAATTTCGAATTATCAACGGGTAATACCTATCCCGCCACGGCCATGCCTTGGGGCATGAACTTCTGGACACCACAGACAGGCCACATGGGCGATGGGTGGGTTTATAACTACACGGCCAACCGCATACGTGGCTTCAAACAGACCCACCAGCCAAGTCCGTGGATGAACGACTACGGACAGTTTGCCTTGATGCCCACCACAGGAACCCCCGTGTTCCGTGAAGACGACCGCGCCAGTTTCTTCAACCACAAGGCTGAGACGGCCCGTCCCTATTATTATCAGGTCTATCTGGCCGACTATGACATCAACACCGAGTTGGTGCCCACGGAGCGTGCCGCCATGTTCCGCTTCACGTTCCCCGAGAACAGCCAGTCGTGCGTGGTCGTTGATGCACTGGACCGAGGCTCGTCAGTGACTATCATACCAGCCGAGCGCAAGATAGTAGGCTATTCCACGAAGAACAGCGGCGGTGTGCCTGGCAACTTCAAGAACTACTTTGTCATCGTCTTCGACAAACCTTTCACCTACACTGCCGCCGTTCCCAACGGTGACATACGCACTGACGAACTTGAGGCCACGGGCAACCACGCAGGTGCCATCATCGGTTTTGCCACAAGGAAAGGCGAGCAAGTACATGCCCGCGTAGCATCTTCCTTCATCAGTGCCGAGCAAGCTGAGTTGAACCTCAAGGAACTGGGCACACAGAGCTTTGATCAACTGAAGCAGAAGGGCCGCGACCGCTGGAACGAAGTACTGAGCAGAATAGAAATCGAGTCCGACAACATCAATGAGTTGCGAACATTCTACAGCTGTCTGTACAGAAGTACCCTCTTCCCTCGCATGTTCTACGAGAAAGATGCAAAAGGTAATATCGTACACTACAGCCCACATACCGGCAAGGTGCTGCCTGGCTATATGTTTACCGACACAGGTTTCTGGGACACTTTCCGCGGACTGATGCCACTCATCAACCTTGTATACCCAGAGATGAGCGCACAGATGGAGGAAGGTTTCTACAATTCCTATAAAGAGAGTGGATTCTATCCTGAATGGGCAACACCAGGTCACCGCGACTGCATGGTGGGCAACAACTCTGCATCCGTAGTTGCTGACGCATACGTGAAAGGAAATATCAAGAAGGACACACAGGCTATCTTCGACGCTTTGTGCAAGGATGCCAACTCTGTCCATCCAACAGTAGGCTCATCTGGCCGTACGGCATATAAGGAGTACAACCAGTTAGGATATGTTCCATCCGACGTAGTTGGCCAGAGCACCTCACGCACCTTGGAATATGCCTATGATGACTGGTGCATCTACCAGATGGGTAAGAAACTGGGGCGTCCAGCCAGTGAGACAGATATCTACAAGCGGCGTTGTCAAAACTACAAGAATGTGTTTCATCCAAAATATGGTATGATGAGCGGTCGCGACTCTAAAGGCAACTTCCCAAATGACTTCAAACCAGATGCCTGGTGGGGACCGTTCACCGAGGGAAACAGTTGGCACTGGACGTGGTGCGTGTTCCATGACATCCGCGGTCTCATCACGCTGATGGGCGGCGACCAAGCCTTTGTCGACAAACTCGATGCTGTGTTCAAGGAGCCCCCGACGTTTGGTGGAAATGTCGATACCCGTAAGCAACTCATCCACGAGATGCGCGAGATGCAAGTTGTAAACATGGGACAATATGCCCACGGCAACCAGCCCATCCAGCACATGATTTATCTCTACAACTATGCCGGACAGCCATGGAAGACCCAGTACTGGGTACGCGAGGCCATGCGTCGTCTCTACTACCCCACACCAGACGGATATTGTGGTGACGAGGACAACGGCCAGACCTCAGCGTGGTACATCATGTCGGCTCTCGGATTCTACTCCGTATGTCCTGGCACCGACCAGTACGTACTTGGCGCTCCACTCTACAAAAAGGCCAAGATACATCTGGCCAACGGTAAGACCGTTGAACTGTCAGCCCCTGCCAACAGCGATGAAAATCGCTACATCGAGTCGCTTAGCATCAACGGCAAGGCATACGGCAAAAACTATGTGACCCACGACCAACTGCTGCGCGGTGCCCGTCTGCAATATCAGATGAGCAGCAAGCCCAATATGCGCCGTGGCACCCAGCCTGCTGCCTACCCATACTCTTTCTCAGACAACAACGAGTAGCAGCCGACGAATATACCTATAATAAACGTGGCTGTGTCAAAAAACAGGAAGTGAGCACTTCTTCATTTTGGCACAGCCACGTTTGTGGACTACTGCATAAACCCGTAAGGGCACCTTTCACTATCAGTGGTTTCTTTCAGGATTGTTTTTCCAATCCACAAATCAGTTCCAGGTCTATTTATTGCTCTTAATCAAAAAGCATCCAGCACAGACGATTTGTCGTCTTGCCGGATGCCCTTTTCCTGATAACAATCTTATAACCTAACTTATACTTAAACTAACTACTAACTACTAACTGCTAACTACTAACTACTAACTTAAACTACTCTGCTGCAAAATTACCCATAAAAATACAGTCTTCTATACCAATTTGTGCCAAATCTGCAAAAGATACAGACTTGGCACAAATTATTTTATTCTAATTTCTCTGTCGGGCAAACTATAAAAATAGTCTGGAATAGTGCAGGCTTCCCCTTCTCGTACGCCTCAACTCGAGGCCGAGATTATTTCATGCGGAGAGCGCATAGGAAGAAAACACTTATAGCGATTCATCTTTTGTCTGGTAAGATTCCCTATAAGCCTTTGGTGTTGTGTTGAAATGCTTGCGGAACTCGGAATAGAACAGCGACCGAGTGTCGAAGCCCGTCTTGAACATCACCTCAGAGATGGTCATGCGTGTGGTTGTAAGCAGGTGGGCAGCCGCATTGATGCGATACTCCCGTATGAACTCCTTGGCAGGCGGCAGTTGGGCACTCTCAAATTTCCGATAGAGGCTGCGGCGACTCAGGCCCATGAGGGTAGCCAGAGTGTCGGGGGTTAAGTCAGAGTTGCTCATATGCTCATCGACTATCTTGGTCATTTCCTGTACGAACTGCGCATCATCTTTACTGATAACAATCTTATACATAACTTATACTTAAACTAACTACTAACTAACTTAAACTACTCTGCTGCAAAATTACCCATAAAAATACAGTCTTCTATACCAATTTGTGCCAAATCTGCAAAAGATACAGACTTGGCACAAATTATTTTATTCTAATTTCTCTGTCGGGCAAACTATAAAAATAGTCTGGAATAGTGCAGGCTTCCCCTTCTCGTACGCCTCAACTCGAGGCCGAGATTATTTCATGCGGAGAGCGCATAGGAAGAAAACACTTATAGCGATTCATCTTTTGTCTGGTAAGATTCCCTATAAGCCTTTGGTGTTGTGTTGAAATGCTTGCGGAACTCGGAATAGAACAGCGACCGAGTGTCGAAGCCCGTCTTGAACATCACCTCAGAGATGGTCATGCGTGTGGTTGTAAGCAGGTGGGCAGCCGCATTGATGCGATACTCCCGTATGAACTCCTTGGCAGGCGGCAGTTGGGCACTCTCAAATTTCCGATAGAGGCTGCGGCGACTCAGGCCCATGAGGGTAGCCAGAGTGTCGGGGGTTAAGTCAGAGTTGCTCATATGCTCATCGACTATCTTGGTCATTTCCTGTACGAACTGCGCATCATCTTTACTGACCAGTGTCCCTGCTGAGTAGGAATAGACAGATGCTGCTGAGTTATAGTACTCCTTCAGTATGCTGCGGTTCTCCAACAGGCGCTTGATAACCGATATTAGATAACTAATGCTGAATGGTTTGGTGATATACATGTCGGCACCGCTCTCGAAGCCCTCTATGCGCTCATCGACAGCAATCTTGGCCGAAAGAATGATGAGTGGTATGTGCATGGTATGCTTATTCTGTTTCACGCGCTGTGTAAACTCCAGTCCGTCCATGCCCGGCATCATCAGGTCAGTAATAATCAGGTCGGGCGTTTCGTTCTTTAGCATCTCCAGTCCTTTCCCGGCATCGGTGGCTGTCAATAGTCGGCAGTTCTGCAGACTTTCGGTGAGCAGGTTGAGCAATTCCTGATTGTCGTCTATGACAAGTAGGGTTGGTGCCTTATCGCCCGCAAACTTGTATTGCTGCCGCGGCCGATGGGCTGCTGCGTTCTCATCCTGTGCAGCAACGTCGTATTCCTGAGAAGTTGCTGTCTGTACTGTTACGATGGGTTCATGCTCGGCACCGGCTGGCAGGGTGCGCTGAGGCAGTACGACATTGAAGCAGGCATAGTGTCCCACCTCACTGTCAATGCTGATGCTTCCGCCCAGCAGTTCCACCATCTTGTGACAGATGGCCATGCCCAGCCCGTTGCGTGTAGTCTGTCCGTAGCTGCTGCTCTCATCAACGCTGTTGAACACAGAGTAGTAGTCGAAGATGCGCTGCTGATCTTCTGGTTTGATGCCTTGTCCGGTATTGTAGACAGAGAATAGCAGATGCTCTCCGTCACGCCGTAACGTCACCTTAATGGTGCCTTCACGCTTGGTGTATTTGAATGCGTTGGAAATAAGATTGCCAACGATGCGTCGCAGCGCCGTCTCGTCAGAGTTCCACACCACACCCGGTTCTATCTGTTGCTCGTAAACAATATGGTTGCGACTCGCCATCTCGGCGAACGATGCCGTGTAGTCGCCGACAACGGCCGACATGTCGACACGACGAATGCTGACCACATGATGGCCGGTGGTGATACGGCGGAAGTCTATAATCTCCTGTATGAGCATGTTCAGCCGTCCCAGATTCTGCATAATCATCGACACGTATTTGCGTACAAAGGTGTCGCTTCCCAGACGAGCCATGATACGTTCGCATGGGCCGTAAATGAGTGTCAACGGAGTGTTCAGTTCATGTACCACGTTGGTAAGAAACTTCATCTTTTCCTCGTATAAGGCATCGCGGTGCTGCTCGTTGAGTCGGGCTATCTCCATGGCCTGTCGCTCTCTTTGGTCGTTGCGCCATCGGTTGAACAGCACGTAGGCCAGGCCCACAAAAGCCAACAGATAGAGCACATAGGCCCACCATGTGCGATACCAGGGAGGCGTGATAACAATGTGCAGCGTCCCCAGAGACCTCTCCTCGCCCGTATTGATGTTCTGGGTTTTCACGAAGAGGGTGTAGTGTCCGGGGGCCATTTTGGCAAACGAGAACACTGTGTTGCGGCCGTTGTCTATCCACTCATCGCGCTCTGATAGCTTATAATAATAGTGTATCATTGGCTCGTTCAGATAGTCGTAGGTAGACACTCCCACGTTGAAGTAGTTCTGGTCGTAGTTCAGCGTGAGCACAAGTTGCCCATTCTGCTGAGTCAGAAATTGGCCGATGTTCTGCTGTATGCCCATGAGGGAAAGCCGTGTGAACTCCAGTTGATGATTCACCTTGCTAAGTTTTATCTGGTTGTTATAGTCGATAATGACCCCGCCTCCGATGCCGCCGAAGAACAGCCGGTTGCCCACGACGTAGACGGCTCCGTCGCTATACTCCTTGATGTCGGGCAGCGTATGTTCGTCGACCACCATCATCACCTGACCATCGGTGGTGAGAGCCACCAGGCCGTTGTTGCTCGATGCCCACACTTCTTCACCCCCCCGGCAGGCCAGCGCATGTATGGTGTTGTTGGGAAGCCCGTCGGCCATCGTGATGCGCTTGATGCTTCCGTCCTGATGAAGAATGGATATACCCATGCCTGAGCCTACCCACAGGTCATCGCCTACTGGCAGCAGCGTATAGACATCGTTGATGCTGGGATTGACGGTGGCCTGCACTGGCGGATGATGCGTCAGCGTGTCGTGCTCCAGGCTGTAGAGCCCCATGCCACGATTACCGAACCACCACCGTCCTTGGTTGTCTTTTGCCAGAGAGAAGAAGTAGTTTGATGACAGTTTGCCGCCGTCCAGCACGTAGGTTTTCAGGTTGGTCAGCAGCGGCTGGCCGTCTTTCTCGCTGATGTCGGCTCGGCAGATGCCGAACCCCAGCGTGGCCATCCACAACTGGTCGCCATCCTCGCATGCTGCAATGACATGTTTCACATGATCAGGCAAAGCCAGATGTTTCACTTGGCGTGTCGTATAGCTATAGTAGGAAATTCCCTCGGCATTACATATCCACATCCAAGGATGACGGCTTTCAGTGAGGTGATAGACGATGTTGCTGCCTATCTGGCTGTTATGCTCCTGATAATATTGTGCATACTGGTGCAGAATGCTGGGAGGCGTAAAGACAGAAAAGTGCGGATTGGACAATAGGCCGTTGCCCTTCGTACCCACCCAAAGCGTACCCTCACGGTCGTAGAGCAGGACACGTATGGGGCAGTCGCGCATGGCACGTAATTTCGACAGCATGATGGTGTAAAAGGAGTAAGGCTCATCGCTATACATCCCTACTCCCAGGCCGTCGGTACCAATCCATACGATTTCGCTGTTGCGGTCCTTCTGCATGCAGAATACGCCGGTCTCAATGCCCAAGTCAACGACCTGCCGGTTGCTGCTGTCAGACTCATTAAAGACATCGTCAAGTGATAGTCTGATAACGCTGCGTTCGGAGAAAGACACAAACAGATGGTTTCTGAATCGCAGAACATCGGTGATGCTGCCATGCGTGGCGGTTTCATGTTGTAAAGACAGATATCGGTCTAATCGCTCTGTTGCCAGACGAAAAGCATACAACTGGTTGTCTTGGTCCACCAGAAACTCCACATCGTCATCAGCTGTTGCCATCTTGATGGTCATAGTGGCTATTGTCTTGCCGCGTCCTACGTCGTACCCGCTGTCGGTCTTCCTGACAACATAACGCACGATGCGGTCGTGCAAGAATACATACAGTCTGCCATCAGACAGGCAGAAGTCGCACACCTCGTTCTGCCTGATGCTGCCCAGCGAAACCGATTGAAAACGACCTTTCTTATCTAAGAACCACAAATGACCGTCACGGAGCAGGAAGCCATCGCCGGAAGGATTGCAGCGTATTCTGCGTAGCCCCTTGAACTGTTCATAGTAGTTTACCTTGCTGCCCGTCGGCGACATGATGTTCAGACCGTAGTTGGTCAGCACCCACATGCTGCCGCCCACGGTTTTCACGTCCTCCACCAGATTGCCATACAATACTACTCCGGTGTTTTGTGCAGTCAGCCACATACCGTTGCCGTCGTAACTATTCAGACCGTCACAGGTACCAAAGAGCATCTCACCACTCGGACGCTGGGCTATCGAAAGCACAGAACTATTTGACAGACCTCTGACATACTTTAAGTTATAGGCTAGCACACTGCCCGCACAGCATAATATCAAAGACAAGGTTGAGAGTAGTCGTAATTTCATTATAGTCGGATATTGATTATTGCGTTACAAATACACTGGTATCACCGGTCACCTTCCAGTATTCATAGGCCAGACGTAACACATAGCAGGGGGAGTCAATCTCCCATTTACGCTCGTGCAGTTCGGGCTTCATGTCGGTCTCGTCGGTCATCCA
>Ga0256405_10009435_pt1 | contig 13355 bp, 13 predicted proteins | sample RumenRJG_02DNA_FD_189096 | JGI IMG/M metagenome (GOLD analysis project Ga0256405, IMG submission 189096) | Bovine rumen microbial communities from Lethbridge, Alberta, Canada - RJG_02 | ecosystem: Host-associated > Mammals > Digestive system > Stomach > Rumen | place: Canada: Alberta...
GAAGAACCAGAAAAAGAAGGTATTAAAGATGCAACTCCTACATTCGGTTTAGCATAATTCTTAAATAAGTTTTAAAATATAAAATCTCTCTCTCTCAATTTTAAAGTTTTATCCTCCATTTTGGAGGATTTTTTTTTGTTATTCTGAAAAAATGTGAATAATCTCAAATAAAGGAGATGTTTCGCATTTGCTCAACATGACGGACAAAGGTGATACTTTGCTAACGCTCAAGTATGACAAAGCAAAAACAATAGATTGCCACAAAAATCAAAGATTTTTCACAATTTATGGTTAAGAAGAAAAACAAGGATTAACCGATGAATTTTTAGGAATTTTATTTTTGTGAAGCACGTAAAAATATTTTAAATAAGAGCATGCCATAGGATCAACTTTGCTTTTATCACTTGCAACTGTTTTTATTCTGCCGGAATTTGAGATTTTGAAAATAAATTTGTCAGGTGTTTTGCACTTTGGATCAGATGCTAAAACTTTATACATACAAGACTTACTTTTAGAGTTTTCACCATTTATATATATAGTTATATATGAATTATATGAATCAGTCCCTGTATAAAAATTATCCTCTATTTCCCAATATACACCGTCTGATGTTGTTAGAGTTACTTTATTGCCTGATAATGTTAATCCCATTGGATTTAGTCTGTCGGCAAAACTGCATGCAAATTTAGATTTAGCATAATCTACATATGAATCTTTAATTTCATCTCCTGCAATTGTTTTTTTAGTCCATTTATTGTCTTTGTAATATGAGCTTCGGAAAGGAGTATATGCACTGACTGCTGTTTGAGTACACGCATCACCAAATGTTGCATCAACTTTTGCTCCTGCTGTATTTGTTGCTCCATTTAAATCAATACCGGAATTTTTTAGGGCATCTACATTTATAGATGTATCTCTTAACCCTAAGCCCAATTCAATAATATTATATTGAGATAATTTATCTCCGGAACTTGCTTTTTTTGTTGCAGATTCGTTTGTTACAAAAGGGTATAATTCAGTATCGTTTAATAGTTCTGATACAACTTTTCTTACCTTTGAATATGAATGTCTGTACAATACCATATCAACATCAGGCTTTGAATTTTTTAGTGCTATAACAGACAATGCTGCTAGTACGGCAACAATTCCTAAAACAATCAATGCTTCTGACATTGTAAATGCATTTTTTTTCAAATGGCACCTCTCTTATATATAGTATAATTTTACTACATATATGTAATTTTGTCCAATTAGTATGTTTTGAGAAATTCTATGATATCTGAAGATTCATACATTGTAATATTTTTTTCACTGTCAAATAAAAATGGAACTTGCCTTTTTCCTCCCATTTCCATTAAAACGGTAAGGTTTTTTTCTTCATTTATATCAAAAAGATTATAATTTAAATCAGTCGTTTTTAAAAAATCAATAACTTTTTTACAATATGGGCAAGTTGGTAAAATATATAAATTTATCATTGTTTATTCCTTTCTTACTTATAATTTGATAAATTTATATGTTTGTCAATTAACCGATTATATAGTATTAGTATAATTGTTCAAGTGCAGCAATTTTCATGGTTTGAGTATCGGGCATTTTTCCTGTCCAAATTTCAAGTGCTTTAGCCCCTTGATTAATAAGCATATCAAGTCCAGATACAGTTTCTAAGCCCAATTGTTCAGCGGCTTGTAAAAATAAAGTTTTTACAGGATTATAAATCACATCATATACAATTGTATCTTTTTTAAGTTCACTCATTATATTAAATGGTATAGGGCTCATATCTGCAGAGTGTCCTCTCATACCGATTGGAGTACAATTTACAAGGATATTAACGTTTTGTAAATCGGGTATTCTTTGTAATTGATAATTGTTGAATGTTATCTCAGGAAAAGATTCTCTCATTGAATTAATCATTTGAGCAGAATTAATAATATTTCTTGAATAATAATTTATAATTTTTATCCCTGCCTGTATTAAACCGACAGTGGCAGCTCTTGCTGCTCCTCCCGTACCTATTATACCTGCAGTTTTACCGCTTAGTCGATTAGGATTTTTAATAGCAGATCTAAATCCGTAAATGTCAGTGTTGTATCCGTAAAAACTTTTATCAGGCATAATTTTTACAGTATTTGCACATCCTGCTATATTTGCACTTTCGTCTATTTCATCTAAAAATAATGATATAGGTACTTTTAAAGGAATAGTAACGTTAAACCCATCGTAATTATTAACTTTTAAATATTTTACTCTTTCGACTAAATCATCAGGAGGTGTTTCCAGAATTTCATAAGTACCTGTTTCACCGATACTTTTAAATCCTGCTTGTTGAATTATAGCAGAAAGAGAGTGTCCTAAAGGATAACCTATGAGTGCAAGTTTAACCATTTTCTTCAAGCTCCTTTGAATACTTACAAGTTTTTGATGAACATTCTATGAATGTTCCCTTCTTAAGAATTTTTTTTACTAATAAAGAACCGCAATCAGGACATATATCTCCTGTAGGTTCGTTCCATAATACAAAATCACAGTCAGGATAATTACCGCATCCGTAAAATACTTTTCCGTATTTAGATTTTCTTTGTACAATTTCAGCATTATTACATTTTGGACATTTTACTCCTGTTGAAACTATAACACGCTTACGATTTTTACAGCTTTCGTTTGTGCATTCCATATATTTACCGTAAGGCCCTACTTTATATATCATATCAGAATTGCATTTTTCACATTTTTCTTCACAAATCTCAGGTTCTGATTTAACATCTTCCGGTTTTGTATTTAATGGCATCATTGTTTTACAGTCAGGATAGCCGGAACAGCCCAAAAATTGTGTGCCAAATCTGCTTGTTCTTATAACCATTTTTTTACCGCAATTAGGACATATAACATCACTTTCAAGATTTATTTTTTGCATGTTTTGTTTTGCATCAGTTACGGTTTTTACAAATGGTGTATAAAAATCTTTTAATACGTCATTCCATACAGCTTTTTTTTCAGCTATATCGTCAAGTTTCAATTCCATACCTGCTGTAAAATCATAGTCCATTATAGTTTTGAAATGTTCTACAAGTTGTTTTGACAATGTTCTGCCCAAAAGTGTAGGTGCTAGTGCCTTTTCTATTTTTTCAACATAACCTTTTGTTTGAATTTTTGTAATAATAGGTGCATACGTTGACGGTCTGCCTATTCCGTGTTCTTCTAATGCCTTTACAAGTGATGCCTCACTATATCTTGGTGGTGGTGAGGTGAAATGCTGTTTTGGTTCTACAGCTTTACAATTTAATTCATCTTTTGCTTTCATTTCAGGAATAGAATTTTTAATAGTTTCATCTTCATCTGAATAAAGTTTCAAAAATCCGTCAAATAAAACAGTGCTAGTACCTGCTTTTAATAAGTAATCACCTGCTGTTATATCAATAGAAGTATTAGCAATTATGGCATTACGCATTTGAGATGCCATAAATCTGTTCCAAATAAGATTATATAGTCGATATTGTTCTGATGTTAAATATTCTTTTATACTTTGTGGTGTCTTATCAGGATATGACGGTCTTATAGCTTCATGAGCATCCTGAACGTTTTTTCCATCTGCTTTTGTATATATATTAGGAGTTTCCGGATAATATTTCTCTCCATAATTTTCTGTTATAAAATTTTTTGCTGCTTCTGTTGCATCGTCTGATATACGTACAGAGTCTGTTCTCATATAAGTTATTAATCCGACTGCACCTGATGAACCTAATTCTATACCTTCATAGAGTTTTTGTGCAATCTGCATTGTTTTAGCAACACCATAACCCAACTTTGAAGATGCTTCCCTTTGTAATGTAGAGGTTATAAAAGGTGGTGCCGGCTTACGTGAGGTTTCACGTTTTGCAACTTTTGATACAGTATATTTTGTTGATTTATCTTTTAAATAAGATGTTATTTCATTCGCTTCCTGCTCATTATGTATTTCAATTTTTTTATCTTTATATTTTTGAAGTTCTGCCTCAAATCTTTTGCCCTCTTTTTCAAGATTTGCAGTAATTGTCCAATACTCTACAGGTGTAAATGCTTCAATTTCATCTTCTCGTTCACATATCATTCTGAGTGCTACAGATTGAACTCTACCGGCAGACAGATGATAATTTCTTAATTTTTCCCATAAAATCGGGCTAATTTTATAACCTACCAATCTGTCCAAAATTTGCCTTGTCTGTTGAGCTTTAACTTTGTCAAGGTCTATATCTCTTGGCGTTTCTACAGCGTGTTTTACTGCTTTAGGTGTTATTTCATTAAATTCAATTCTTTGAACTTTATCGTCATCTACATCAAGTACCTGTCTTACATGCCATGCAATAGCTTCTCCTTCTCGGTCAGGATCGGATGCAAGATAAACTTTATCACTTTTTTTTGCAAGCTCGTTTAATTTTGCTACAACTTTTTTCTTTTCAGGTATAACTATAAAACTCGGCTTAAAATCATTAGCAACATCAAAACCTAAAACATTTTTAGGAAAATCTCTTATATGTCCGTAGCTTGCTTCAATGATATATTTATCTCCTAAAATCTTTTTTATCGTTTTGGATTTAGCAGGAGATTCGACTATTACAAGTGCTTTACCATTATTTTTTTCTGTTTTTGACGATGTGCTTTTTTTAGTTTTTTTTACAGTAGAACTTTTTTTCTTTGTAGTTTCTTTTTTAGTTAATGTTTTTGGCATATTATTTTAAGACCTTGTGTACTTATCACTATCAACTTGTTTTATTATGCCCTTAAGCTCTAATGTTGTCAAGTTAGTCAATAAAATTTCCGTAGAAATTTTTGTTTCTAACTGTATTTTATCAAAGTTTTTAGGTTCTATATCAATTGATTTTAATATTAGTAGTTCATCTTCCGTACAATCATCAAAATTTAGTTTTTGCTGTATTGGCTCTTTTATTTCCCAATTTAATGCTTCTAATATATCTTGACCTGATGTTACAAGTGTTGCACCATTTTTTAGTAATTTGTATATTCCCTCTGTGTTTTTATTTGTTATAGCTCCGGGTATGCACATTAATTCTCTGTTTTGTTCTAATGTAAGATTAGCACTGATTATAGCACCACTTTTTAAAGCTGCTTCTGCTACAACAGTACCGTAACTTAATCCCGTTATAATCCTGTTTCTTGCCGGAAAATGGAATTGTAAAGGTTGAATATTAGGGTAATACTCAGTTATAATTGCACCATAGCCGTTTTCAATTTCTTTATAAAGTTGTTTGTTACTTTCCGGATATACAAAATCAAATCCGCTTGCAATCACACCTATTGTTTTTAAATTATTTTCTATTGCCGATTTATGTGATGTTGTATCAATTCCTGCTGCTAAACCTGAAACTATACAGATATCAGTGTTTGCCAATTCTTTTATTATTTTTTGAAGTGATAATTTTCCTGTTGTACTTGCACGTCTTGAACCGACAAAGGCGACTGTTTTTTGTAAATTACATGTATTCAAATCTCCCTTTACATATAATACCGCAGGAGCATCAGGAATGTTTTTTAACATTTCAGGATAATCTGAACTTTCGTATGTAAGTATTTGTATATTTTTATTTAAAACATTATCATAAATTTTGTCTAAATCAAGTTCATTTCGTTTTCTTATGAATGTTTCAAGCGTTTTTGTTCTTATATTTACAATATCTTTAATGTCAGATAAATCAGAATTATATACTTTTTCTATATCGTTATTAAAATGACTGTAAAGGGTTAAAATAAAACTGCTGTTTATTTCTTCAATACTTGATAAACCTGTCCAATACTTTATATTGTCCGTCATAATTATTTTTTAATCCTGTTGAGTAAATTATTAATTGTTTTATTTTCTTCTTCTGTTAAATCAAATTTTAAATATTCTTCAAAATACTCAATAGCATCAGACATATTGCCTCTAGCCATAAATAACATTCCAAGTTTTTTTAAAACAGGGTAAAATTTGTTGTCTAAAGCTTCTGTTTTTAAATAATTTGAAATCGCTTTATCAATTTCATCATTTGCTTCGTAAGCTTGTCCAAGATAATAATATATAAATCCACTATTGTCTTTGTATTCTGCGGCATTTTCAAAGTTGCATATAGCTGCTTCCCAATTGCCAAGTTCAAAATATGCACGTCCTAAATCATAATAAGCATCATAATTTTCCGGCTCTTTATCTAAAATATATTCCAATTCATCAATTGCTAAATCAACTTGAGCATCATCCATAAGCATTCTTGCTAAATAGTGAGGTATTACAGTGTTATCAGGTATTCTCTGTTCACCTGCTCTTAAGCATTCTATTGCCCTTTCAACTTCACCTTTTTTGTAATACGTATCAGACATATTTAAATAAACTTGAGGTAATTCATGATTTAACTCTAATGCTTTGTTAAAATATTTTTCAGCATTTTCATATTGAGCAAGATTTGAATATGATACGGCAATGTTGTTATATATTTCAGCACTTTCTTCTTCGTGTTCTAAAACAATATTAAAAGCATCAATTGCCTCATTATACTTTTTTTCATTAAATAATTTTAAAGCTTTATCTAAATATTCACTCATTATTCTTCTTCATCTTCCTCATTTTGTTTCTTAGAATTGTCCTCTGTTACAGACAACGATTTTATGTTTTTAATAACAGTTCTTGTATTACCTTCTGCTACAAAATCTTTCGGTTTTAAAATCATTTTAATTTTATCAGCATAAATGGTTTTATCATTTTGATTAATCATAGAACGTCCTGAGAAATAAATTTCATTAAATTGGTTTGTTTTTTTATCAGGAAAAACACTTAATTTAGGGCCTTTTGCGTAATAATCGTCAAACCATACCTGTACATTTCCGCCACTTGTAAATACATTATCTTTCTTTGTATATTGTTGAAATTTTGCTTTTATTGTTAGAGGTTTTCCATCTTCCATTTCAGTATGCGACATAGTGTTACCCTCTGCAAATATTTCCTCTTTTACTGTATCGTACATAAAGTGGTCTGCTGTTGCATTATGTACTTTTTCTTTAATTTTTGCATGTCCGTATAAATCAATCTTTTTTAAATCACCTTTATTGTTTGTTTTTATTACCGCTTTATCTGAAAAAGTGTCTAAATCCTGATACTTAATAATAACTCCGCCAAGAGCTGTCATAACATTTGTTTTTGTGTCATAAATTTGTGTGTCAGCAGTTATGACAGCAAGAGGTGTTTTACCGTCTGAAATGATTGTTTGAGCATCACCTTCAGCTTTTATGACTTTTGTTATTAATGACATTTTTAAAATATTGGCTTTTACTTCTTGTTTTTTATTATTTTGAACCTGATAAGCATAGGGTTTGTCGTAAAAAGTTGCAGTATCGAGCTTGTTATCTTTTGTTAAAGTTATATCTGCTTTATCACTGTGTATATTTACATCGTCAAGCGTAACTTTTACATTGTCTTTAAAATTAATTTTATTCTCTTTTTCGTTATAACTTTGTATTTTTGAATCAATAATAAGGTCTGATGCCGTTGCAACAGTTCCTAATATTAAAAATATGGTTAATATTAATATCAAATTACGTTTTACCATTTGAATAAACTCCCCTTTTTTGCTTTACCGTTTTTGTCAAATATTTTTGATACAGAATGTCCTTTTAATGTAAATCTGTCATAATTAGGACTTATTATAACTTTATCCCCAACGGCTAAAAGTTCGTCATCCTTATTAATGCTTACATTACCCTCTGCTATAATAGGTTTATCTGAGCCGGACCAAACAAGTCGGTCGCATTTTAAGTATATTCCGTCTTTTATAACTATAAATGTCTTATTATATAGTATAATCTGTTTTTTATTTTCATTGTATGTAGCTCTCGATGATTCGAAACTCATAGCTACTTCATTGTTTTTATAGAAATTTCCTATAACACTTGTTAAAAGTGCTACTTTTACATCACTGTCGTATGTGCCTGATTCACCATAAATTTCCCAATATTTTTGTTCGTTTCTGGTTTCGGTTAAAATCATACTTGAAACATCAACTTCCTGTTTATTAGCTCCTGTTTTAACTTGAGAACGATTAAAACCGGTTGTTAAAAAATCAGCACTTAAAAATGACCACAAGAATATCCCTAATAATACAAGAAAACTAATGAGATATGCCTTTTTACGAGCATTCATCTCCTTAACTTTCTTCCAATAAACTGCTATTCTTAATAACCTTTGTTTCATATATAAATTTTATCACGAATTATGTTTAATTTAAGTTTTACAAATTCAATGTTAAGTTTTTTTTAAATAAATATTTTATCAAGTGTGAAGTGAACAATGTCATTCTGCACATGCGTTCAGAATGATTATAAAACTCTTATGATTGCCGCCATTGTCCAGAAGATTACATGTATTTGCGGTCTGAAAAATACGGTATCTACCATTCCATGTGTCATTAATCCGATGATTGATACAAAACAGCAAGATGCAAATATTATATTTTTAGTATCATCAGAGTTTTTAATGTATTCCCAGCCCTTTACAAGTATAAGTAATAAAAAAGCTACAAATGAAATCAATGCAAAAATACCGCTTTCAACAGCCGTTTCAAGATAGATATTGTATGCACTCAAAGCATCAAAACCCGTTTTCATATACAAACCGTATACTTCTCTAAAATTTTGGTTTCCCAAACCAATACCTAAAAGCCAATTGTCTTTAAACATTTCTATGCAGGAATTATATACGTTAAATCTAAATGAATTTGAACTATCTGTTCTCATCATAAAGATTGATAAAACCCTTGCCCTAAGTGCAGATACTGAAAATATAAAAGCTGTACCTAAAACAAATAATCCGGCAACTACTGATTTATATAAGTTTTTATAATTTTCTTTAAAAAATCCGTATCCAAGAATAATCAAGGTAACAAATATTGCAAAAAGAGCTATATATGCTCCTCTGCATCCTGATGCAAAAACTGCATAAATACTCAATAAAAGTAATATCGAAAGCAAGCCGGTATTTATATATCGTTTATAATATGTTTCATGTGCTAATGATGCCATTAATGCTGGAATTGCTGCAATCATATATCCGCCATATAAATTGGGATTAAGTGGTTTTAATGTTCCATAAACTCTTGATATTATTTGTTCAGGGTTAAGATAGCTTGTATCCTGCCAGGTTGAAATTTCTTCAGGTCTTATTATAGATTGCAAAAAACCCTGTAACGCTTCATAAGAAACACAGCATGTTATTGTTAATATTATCCACCAAATTTTATCTTTATTATTTTTTAAATATTGAACTAATGATACGTAAAAACCCAGATATATAACGTATTTTAAAAATCCGTGAAAACTCTGTGCAAATAATGATGAACCAAAAAGAGTTATTATAACAATCATAAAATAAACTAATAGCCATAAATCAGTTTTATTATATTCAATAGTTTCATTTGGTTTTACTAATAATTTAACAGCTGTTAAAAAAATTGTAATTGTTGCAAACATTCCGATTAGGTTTGATTGTGCAAAAACGGATACTACAAACACCATAAGTATTGAAAATAAAATTATTTTATCAATACTTTTCATTATAATACTGTTGTTATAAAGATATTCGAATTTATCTTGTGAAAATTTTAAAAACCTGTTTATCATTTTAACCTACATTATCTGTATCTTGTTTGTTAACGTCAGGTTTTACTTCTTGTTGTTTATTATTTTCTGTATCCGGTTGTAAAATTCTTACATCTGATACAGTTCCGTTAAGTTTATAACTTGCACCTTCCAATGTTACAGGTAAACCTATTTTGATTTTATTTCCGCCTGCAACAGCACCATCTTTAGTTATTTTTGCATCATTTACAACGAGAGTAACAATCATATCGTATAAAAATGCTTGAGATGAATCATCTATTACCAAGAAATCATCTTTACCACGTCTTGGATTTGGAACGACAATTTTTTTGGTATCAATTTTAGTATCTAAAACTTTTAAATTGGTATATGGAACATTTCTTATTGTTATAAATGTTTCATCACCTGCTTTTATAGGAACTTCATTGCCTGTAAGAGTTACTCCTCTTATAAATACTTGAAATCCTAAAGTTGCAGTTGCTTCAATTTTTTTATCTGCTGTTCCTCTAAAATGATAAAATGTAAGCATTCCCACAAGCATTGCAATTACAATACCTAAAACTATAATTATATCTGCCGGTTTTATTTCTTTTAATAAATCTTTTAACTTTTCCATGTTCATATATTTTCTCCTTTATAAGTTTAAATATCTATTCTGTTTAATGTTGTTATTATTTCATTAATATTTGTTGTTGCACAGCCGAATTGCTTTATAACAATACTTGCCGCAATGTTTCCTATTACAGCGGAATAAAATGAACCAATACCTGAGGCAAGTCCCATTGCATAAATTGCTGTAACTGTATCTCCTGCTCCTGTTACATCAAATACTTTTGATTTGTTAAAAACAGGTATTTTTTCTGCGGTGTTATCATTGTTTACAACTACCATTCCGTCTGCTCCGCATGTTATAAGTACGGATTGAGCGTTTGTTTCATTTATTATTCTTTGTCCTGCTTGTTGAATTTTTTCAAAAGTATCAAGTTCATAGCCCATAAATTTTTGAGTGTCAGGAAGGTTTGGTGTCATTGATGTTACATTTTTGTATTTTGCCATATCTTTTTGAACATCTGCTATTGTTAATTTATTATATTTTTTAGCCAAATCAACTGTTGTTTTAATAATTTTATCAGTTAAAACTCCGATATGATAATCGGATAAAATTATAGCATCATAATTAGGAACGGCATGTTTAAGATATTCTATAATTTTATTTTCTGTTTCAGGTTTAATCGGAGTGTTAGTTTGTCTGTCAATACGAACTATTTGTTGAGTTACAGATTGAGAGCATGAACCGGAAATTCTTGTTTTGGTAACTGTTTTACGTCCTTTTTCTTCTACAAGGTATTCGGGATTGATATTTGCATCTTTTAATGCGGTTTTTAGTTGTTCTGCTTGATAGTCATCTCCGACAACACCTATTACTGCAACTTTACCGTTATTTATTGTCGAAGCATTATGAGCCGCATTTGATGCCGCACCTAAGATTATATTTGTTCGGGTATGTTGTAGAATTAAAACAGGTGCTTCTCGTGAAATTCTTTCTGTATCTCCGTATATCATTTCGTCTATTGCTAAATCACCTACAACAAGAATACTGATATCTTTTATTTTGTTTATATATTCTATTAGCTTACTCTTATCTATTTTCATAATATTTCATCTATTTCAATTATTGATAATAAAACTTACATAATTTATAATAAATACAGTTTATCATGAACATAAAATAGAGGTAACATTTTGGATATTAATGAAGAACAAAATGAAAATATAACGCAGGAAGCTGTTAATAATATTGATGAAATACAGGAAAGCAGTGTACCTGAAGATAATACAAATCAAAATGATTTAATAGAAAAAGAAGATAAATCTTCTGATGAGGAAGAAATAGAATTTGATGATAATATAGACATAGATGCTCTTCAAATGCAATTAAAGGAACAAATAAATCAAAAAGAAGATAAAATAAATAACGAAAATGCATCTGAAGAAAATAATGAAACCGTAAGTGAAGAAGATAAAAGTAAAAATACTGATAGTGAAGAAGAAATAGAATTTGATGATAATATAGATATAGATGCTCTTCAAAATAAACTACAAGAGCAAATGCAAAATAACGGTATTGTATACAATCCCGCAGAGGGTAAAAAAAATGTTGCAGATGAAGAAAAAACTTCATCTCAAAAAGAAAATAAAAAAGAAGTTAAAAAAGAAATTTCTGCCTTAAAAAAACGACTTCTTGAAAAAAGAGAGAATTATAAAAAATATGTTATATATGTATCAGAAGAAAATGTTGAATATATTGATTCTTTAAGTATTCAAGACAGAAAAAAAATTATAAATGATATTTTACATGACAGAGATGTTATTGCTAAACGAACAAGACGTTTTAAGGAAAATGCAAAATTTACCAATCAAATATTAATAATGATTTTTACGGTTGTATTGGCTTTGCCTGTATTTTTCTTTTTGCTTAATAAATCTATTGAAACAACAATTTTAAACTATCAACAGGCACAGCAAAATTTTGTTAAATTGTATAGAGAACAAGGCAAAATTAAAAATTATAAAAATTTTGGAAGTAAATATTGATTTTATAAAATTATATATTGTTTACTTATGATAAAATTTGTTTATGAAGATACTTTTGGTAACAGATTTATATCCGATTTCAGATGATGAGATAAAAACTCCCGTAGTGCTTTTTGATTTTGTACGGGAATGGAAAAAATCAGGTATAGATGTTGATGTATTAAAACCGAATTTTTTACTAAATTCTTTTATCAGGCATAAAAAATTTTATCGGACAGGAATTTTTAATGACGTTTATAACGTAAATTATTTTACTCCATTTTGGGGAAATGTTAAAAATAAAATTCCTAACTATAATTATGACTATGATGTAATTGTTGCACACATGCCGTCAGGAATTATTTTTGCTAATAAACTACAAGGAAAATTAATTTGTGCAGTTCATAACTCTGATATAGAAGTTTTAACAAATCCGTTATATAGGATTTATTTTAAAAAACAAATGGAAATCGGCTACAAAAAATCAATCGGTATAGCTTGTAGAAGTGAAGTATTGAAAAATAAATTTTTAGAATTGTATCCTCAATATGAAAATAAAGTTTTTTTAATCCCTAGTGGAATAGATTTTAAGCCGTTATTAAGAGAAAAAAATAACAGAACTAAAATTGTAACTTGTGCTAATCTTATAAAACGTAAAAATATTGATAAACTGATTTTTGCTGTGAATGATATGGCTAATATGGAATTAACGGTTATTGGCAGTGGTAAAGAGCTAACATATTTAAAAAAAATATCCAATAAAAATATAAAATTTACGGGATATTTGAATCACGAAAAAGTTATAGATATTTTTAAACAATCAGATATATTTATTTTGCCAAGTGTTCATGAAACATTTGGAATGGTATATTTAGAGGCAATGGCATCAGGTTGTATTACTGTATGTACAAAAAATGACGGAATTGACGGAATAATAAAAGATAATTATAACGGATTTTTAATAGAACCAAATACAATATCAATAAAAAGCTTAATAGATAAAATTAGACATACTGATGATATTGAAATGAAAATATTGTTACAAAACTGTTACAATACTGTTAAGAACTACAGTTTGGCTAATTGTGCCGACAGTTATTTAAAAAATATTTTAGAGTTTATGTAAAGTTATAATAAAGACAATATTTTTTTGCTATAATTAT
>Ga0256405_10009438_pt1 | contig 13351 bp, 12 predicted proteins | sample RumenRJG_02DNA_FD_189096 | JGI IMG/M metagenome (GOLD analysis project Ga0256405, IMG submission 189096) | Bovine rumen microbial communities from Lethbridge, Alberta, Canada - RJG_02 | ecosystem: Host-associated > Mammals > Digestive system > Stomach > Rumen | place: Canada: Alberta...
AAGAAAATAATTTGTGAATTTTAGCAATTAAAAAGGGAGTGGAAGGCCACTCCCTATTTTATTATATAAAATAAATATTAATATGTGATTTCTTCAGCTTGCTCTTCTATTGTTTCAGCATCTTCGATGTGCTTAGATTCTTTGTATTGGATATGAAGCATTGTCTTTAATGAATATCCATCTAATCTTAAGAAGAGAAGTGTTGAATTGAGAACGCCACCAACGATACTGAATACGAATGCACAGATTGGTCCAGGACCTACTAAGAATCCAAAGACTCCTTCGCCAGAAGCAGGATGTTCTAATTGATGTATTTCGCCTCCAATAATAATCATCATTGTCATTGCGCAAATTGTAACTGCGAAGAAAAGACAAGATACTAAAATCTTTAAGATATATTCAGTTCTTCCAAAGATTACTAAGCATGCAATAGATAATGCAATTATTGCTAAGCCGAAGAAACAACAAAGGAAGCTACAGATAATAATATCTCTATAATCTCCTGTTATTGATTTATCTGCGATTCTTGTGAAGTTGGCATAAACTGGTTGACCTGTAAGGGTATAGATTTGTTCTCCATATTCCTTAGTTTGAGCACTATGATAAGACCATAATGGTCCAATAAAGCAAATAAATAACACTAATGCAAGCGCTATGCAGATTAGTGAAGATCTATTTTTTCTTAAAAAATGCAATACATGTATGTTCATTTTGTGCTCCTAAATGTCAAAAACATTATATAGACAGAGTTGCGGATTTGTCAAACAAATAAATATTAAAAGAAAATTGTAAAATATTTGTGAAAAATAGGTGCAAACAGAAAATATATATGCTATTCTTTTTATGATTTAAAAAATGAGGGCAACGATATGAGCAAAAAAGGAAAAGTTTTAGTTATTGTTTTAGTACTAGTATTAGTGCTTTCTCTTTGCTTATTAGTTGCTTGTAATAAGTCTAAACCTGTTGACAAGTCTGCAAGAGATTTCGTTTCAATGGATAAGCGTCCAGAAGGTACAGCAGTTACCATTACTGGAACAACAGATATAGAGAAGATATATAATCTATATATGATTGCTCTTAATAATTTAAGAGATACTCCATATTTAGCTACATATAACGAAGGATTCTTTGAAAACGAAACAGCGGGTATGACAAACTATCTTTATGATGACCATGTCATCTTAAAAACACCAACAGAATATTTCTATTGCAACTACAGATCCATTAAAGAGTGTCCAATAGCAGATAGTGCTATCTTTGCTGATATGTTCAAAGAGATGGGTGCTATTTTATCTTTAAGAAGATATTACCAAAAGGACAAAGGATTTGCTCGTCAACAAAAGATTAATGACAATTACATGACAGCGGACAATTTACCAACTGTTAACTGGGATGCAGTAGAGATTACAGTAATAGATCCAATCGTTTTCAATGCAGCAGATGCTCCAACATTATTCAACTTTAACGAGCATGATATGCAACAAGAATTCATTGTTGATGACTGGGCACATGAGTATGATATTTCATTTGAAGAAGTGGATGATCCAGAGGATGGCAAATATTACAGAATGAAATTTGCTCTAGACCCAGTTAAAGCCACAACAAAATCCAGTGAAAACATCAAGGAACAAACAGGAGATTCTGGCACAAGTTATTATCGTATCGTATACGATATAACAATTTGGGACAATGGCTACTTCAGAACATACAACAATGACTCATATTTTAGTGGTAAAGCATTAGGTCTATTTAATGCAGATTACAAGAACGAATATCATTGGCATTTTTCTTATGATGCACAAGATTGTGACATTGCTTCATACATAGATGCTAAAGGTATTGCAGAGAACTATTAAAATCAACATTTCGATATTCTAATTGGGTGGTTTGAAAAGAACCACCCTTTATTTTTGTCCTAATATGTAGCTAATAGCACATATTATTTTCGCAATAAAGAGTCTTTAAAATAGATAAAAATAATGATATAATAGCGCTATGAAGAAATGGAATGAGAACAAAGTAGGTATATTATCTCAAGTATTTGGTGGCATTATAAATGTCGCGCTTTGTTCTGCTAAGTTCTACATTGGAACTCTCACAAACTGCATCAGCATTTTACAAGATGGTTTCAACAATTTAGGAGACGTTGTAGGAAATATTGCTGGCGGTGTTGGAGTTGGATTAGCTGGAAAGAAGCCAACAGAGAAGTATCCACATGGTTTTGGAAGACTTGAAGAAGTTGCAACATTTTTGATGTATGTAATTTATCTCATAGTTGGTGTCTTGTTTATTTACAAATCCGTAGACAGATTATTTTTCCATCCTCCTATTTTCTTTATGTGGTGGAGCTTTATAGTTGTTGGAATAACAATGGTTGTAAAGATTGGAATGTTCTTTGGATACTGGGCATCTTACAAAGTTAACAAATCTCCAGTTATTAAAGCAGACATGATAGACTCGCTCCAAGACGTTGGAATTACAGCAATGACTTTGCTTTCATATGGTGTTTCGGCATTATCCACAGCACCTGTTGATGCAATAATTGGTATTGCAATTGGCGTGTTTATAATTATTTCAATTATAAGAAATCTCAAAGTCAATATAGAGTCTATCCTTGGAAATAGAGAGGATGCAGACGAAAAGGTAGAGGAAGCATTTAAGACAAACGGCATAGAATATGTAAAGTTTACGACATTTACCTATGGAAGAAGAATTGAATGTATGGTAGAATTAAAAAATGAAGATTTATCTGAAGAGCAGATAAATAATCTTGAAAAGCAAAAAATATTTATTACCAGAACCAAGTTTTTGGATAATGGTGAGGGAGAATAAAAATGAGTGATGAAGAAAAGAACATCAACGAAGTAGAAGAGACTCAAGAAGAGATCAAGGAAGAGCCTATTCAAGAGGAAGTAGTTGAAGAAGCTCCAGCTGAAGAAGTTCAAGAGGAACCAGCAAAAGAGGAAGCTGCTCCAAAGAAGAAAAAGAAACTTCGCTGGAAGGACATGACTCCAGAGCAAAAGAAGAAGAGAAGAATCAGAGATATTATTATCTCTGCAACTGTAATTGGATTAGTTATCGTTCTATTTGGAATCTTTGCACTAGCGGGATATCTTGGTAACAATACAAACAGAAAGATGATTAAGAACATCGAAAAGGTAGAGACAATCTACAAGATGGGTGAAAATCTTAACATTGATGAAGAAACAGGATATTATACATTCACAGTTGAGAATGATGCAACATTCAAGGTTCTTCAATTAACAGATATTCACATTGGTGGCGGTGCTTTCTCAATCTCAAAAGATAACTGGGCACTCAATGCTGTTGCAAAGATGGTTCAAGGTGTTAAACCAGACTTAGTAATTGTAACTGGTGATATTGGATATCCAGTACCATTCCAAGCAGGAACATTCAACAACAAGAGAGAAGCAGAAACATTTGCAGAGCTCATGGAACAATTAGGTATTTACTGGGCATTTGCATTTGGTAACCATGATACAGAAGCATACTCACTCTATAGCAGAGAAGAAATTGGTAAAGAAGTATATCTTCACAAAGAGTTATACCCACACTGTTTATATCAAACAGGTCCAGCAGATGTAGATGGATACTGCAATTACATTATTAATGTAAAGAATAAGCTCGGTATCATCACACAATCCTTTGTAATGCTAGATTCACATTCATACACAGATGGAGATATTCTTGGTATTGGTTGGAAGTATGACAACATTCATCAAAACCAAGTAGACTGGTATAAAGCAGAGATCAACAAGCTCAATGCATTAAACAAGACAACATATGCAAATCTTTCTGTAACAGATAAAGCACTCTTTGCTACAGTTGCTGGTGTCGATACAGCTGCAAAATTCACATCTACAGATTCCATGACAATTAATTCATCTTTATACTTCCACATCCCACTTGTAGAATACAAGGATGTTTATGATGAGTATGTAGACAACAATGAAGCAATTAGCGGACAGCATTATGACTACTTAGGTGGTATTGCTGGTGAAAAAGGAAAGGTTGTTTACTGTGGTATGCACGAAGACAACTTATTCGAAACAATTCAAGAGCTCAAGAGTACAACTCATGTATTCTGCGGACATGACCACTTAAATAACTTTGCATTCAAGTACTGGGGAAAGAATGGAAACAAAGAAACAGATTGGGGCGTAGTTCTTTCATACGGATACTCCATAGACTATCTTGCATATGCAGGTATTGCTAAGAAGTATGAACAACGTGGTGGAACAATTATTAGCATTGCACCATCTGGTGAACTTTCATTCCAAAAGGAAAGATTAATAGACATTGCATAATGTTTTAGATAAAAATAAATCCCAACCTTGGAAACGGGGTTGGGATATTTTTTTATATTTAAGGTTTTTATTCAAATAAAGAAATAATTAATTTAATAGTTATCGCGCGCATATTATCGTAGTTGATATATGGATGGTCATCAAAGACTACCTCATGAGAGAAGGATTGGTAAATACCAATTGCTGTATGAACTCTTTCAATTAAGTCTTTTTGGTTATATCCATGCTTTTTTAAAGCATCTGCTATTTTTGTTGTCATCTCTTCTTCTAACTCTTTGAACTTACCCTCAACAATTGGGTCTGTAGATGTTAGAGAGTGAAGTGCCTCATGAATAGATGCGTGCTCTTTATGTGTTTCAACAACTTTCTCAATAATATTAGGAACGAGTTCCTGCAAATTAAGATTTTCGCTCATCTCATCAAATAGCGCTAAAACAGGATTAAATACGTCAGCAATATAAATATCCAAAACATCTAGAAGAATGTCTCTCTTGTCATGGAAATAGCCATAAACAATACCAGTAGATACACCTGCTCTTTTTGCAATTTCAGCGGTGTTGGTATTAAAGTATCCTTTCTCAGCAAAAAGTTCATATCCAGCACGGATTATGCTCTTTTTCTTTTCAATGGATCTTTGTTGTTTAGGTTCTCTAATTGTTTCTGCCATATGTCTCCGTAAAGTATGTATATTATACATAATAGAATGGCAAAAAGCAACATAATTACAAAATGTGAAAAATATTTCATTTTTTTATTCCAAATGCTTGATTTCCGAACTTTCCAAAAATATAATAAAGATACAAACAAATGTGAAATAAGATTCATATTTTCAAACAGGAGAGAAAATTTATGCCAATTCGCATGGCCCCAATAGGGAAGGAAATGAGAATCGTTAGAATTCTTACAGACGAGAAAACAAAAAAACATCTAGGGAATTTAGGAATAACAATAGATTCAAAAATCACAGTTATCTCAGAACAAAACGGAGGCATTATCTGTTTAGTTAAAGATGGGAGATTAGCCCTAGACAAAGAAATTTCAACAAAAATATTAGTAGCATAAAGGAGAGAGCAAATGGAAAAGAAGTTGAGCGAATTTAGCGTTGGAGAAGAAGGCGTTATTCGCATAGTTGGGGGAGATGGAAGAGTCCGCAGACGTTTGTTTGATATGGGTGTAACACCAGGCGCAAATGTTTATCTCAGAAAGAAAGCCCCTTTAGGAGATCCTCTAGAGGTAACAATTAGAGGATACGAGTTAACACTTCGTAAGTCTGAAGCCGAAGTAGTAACTATGGAGGTGAAAGAATGAAAAGAGTAGCGCTAGCAGGTAACCCAAACTGTGGTAAAACCACATTATTCAATAGTTTAACTGGTGCAACAGCTCATGTTGGAAACTGGCCAGGTGTAACTGTAGACAAATTAGAGGGTGTATACAAAAAGACTCCAAAGCCTTTATCAATTGTAGACCTTCCAGGTATTTATTCATTATCTCCATACACAGATGAAGAAGTAATTTCAAGAAATTACATCTTAGATGAAAAACCAGATTGTGTTATTAACATCGTAGATGCAACAAACTTAGAAAGAAATTTATATTTAACAACACAAATCATGGAAATAGATGTTCCTATGGTTATTGCGTTAAATATGATGGACGAAGTTGAAAAGAACGGAGACAAGATAGATGCAAAAGAGCTTGAGGCAAAGATTGGTATTCCAGTATGTCCTATTTCAGCATTAAAGCAAACAGGGCTTGAAGAATTAATGGAGAAAGTATATGAGGAAAGCCAAAAGACAAGAGAAGGCACAACTATCTTACAAGAATCCTCACTTGCTCACTTAATTCAAGATTGCAAAATTGCACTTGAAGGACAAGGGGTAGACAACAGTTTATTCCATGCTGTAAAGCTTGTTGAATTAGACGAACTCGAGGTTAAGCAACATCCAGCATCTACAGAGATGGTTGAAAAGTTTAAAGCAACCTTTGAAGATGACACATTTGGAGATGATTTTGAAGCAATAATAGCAGACGCGAGATATAAATATATCTCATCTAATTATTCTCAAGCACTAACAAAGAAAGTTAAGAGTGAAAAAGAGAAGCTTAGCAAGTCAGACAAGATAGATAAAGTATTGACTCATAAAATTTGGGGTATTCCAATCTTCCTCGTAATCTTATTCTTCGTGTTCCACTTAACATTCGCAGAGGACTTCTTTTTCTTAGGTGCTGGTGGAGTATTTGATAAAGATGAAACAGTTATTGCATATGACATCGATGGAAATGAAATAGAGAATCCAGTAGATGGTGAAGTGTATTATGATGAAGATGGAAACGAATGCGAAGCAGTTGTAGAAGATGGCGAACTCGTTTCATTAGATATCATCCCATATGCATATGACAAGAATGGTGATGCTATAAAAGCATTTTATGATAAAGATGGTAACGAAATTACAGTATTAGTAAATGAAGAAGGAGAATTTGTAGAACTATACGATGCATCCGGGAACATTTACGAACAAATTTACAACATAGATGGATATAAAGCTAACATCGTAGTAAACGATGAAGGTGAATTCGAAGATGTAGAATTTGCAAGCAAGATAGATGAATTCTGTTCCGAAATCACAGTATATACATTCTTTGGATACGAAGAAAGCATATATGCACCTGGCGTAATCTTATTCAACACGTTAGATACATTCACTGGTTTCTTAACAGCATGTGTAGAGCAAGGATTAATAGTTGCAAATGCACCAGAGTGGGTTGTTGGATTTATCTGTGATGGTGTATTAGGTGGATTATTCGCAATCTTATCTTTCTTACCACAAATCTTGTTACTCTTCTTGTTCTTCTCAATCTTAGAGAATAGTGGATACATGGCAAGAGTTGCCTTCATCTTAGATAGAATCTTTAGACGTTTCGGTTTGTCTGGCCGCGCATTCATGCCAATGATTATGGGATTTGGTTGTTCTGTTCCTGCGTTCATTAATACAAGAACACTTGCAGATGAGAAAGAGAAAATTGCAACAATTAGAGTTATACCATTCTTTAGTTGTGGTGCTAAGTTGCCAATATTAACAGCAGTAGCAGGTGCAATTGTAACAGCATTTGGATTAGGTAACGCAGACTTAATTACATATGGTATGTATGTATTAGGTATGGTAACAGCAATCTTAACAGTCTTGTTAATGAGAAGCACAACAATGAAAGGCGAGACACCTCCATTCATTATGGAATTGCCACAATATCGTTGGCCACAGGCAAAAAGTTTAGCTGCACTAACATGGGATAAGATAAAACACTTTGTAAAGAAAGCATTCACAATTATCTTACTTTCAACGATTGCCATATGGTTTATAAGTCACTTCAGTTGGGGATGGCATTATCTACCTGATGAATTAATTAATGATAGTATCCTTGCTGGAATAGGTAAGTTAATACAACCAATATTCACGCCATTAGGATTTGGTTCACAACTTGGTGCATTTGGATGGGTATTCGCAGTTGCAGCAATAACAGGACTCATCGCAAAAGAAAACGTTATTGCAACATTTGGAACCCTAGCTGCTTGTATTGTTGGTGCAGCAATAGATGTTGAAGCAGATGGCGGTATAGGTGCTGTAGGACAAATGATAGCTGCAACAGGTATTAATGTCCCAGGATTAATAGCATTCATAGCATTCAATATGTTAACAATACCTTGCTTTGCAGCAGTTGCAACAGCAAAAGCAGAATTACCAAACAAGAAATCATTCAATGGTACATTGGTATTCTGGGTAGTAACATCATACATCGTATCAACAATGATCTACTTAGTAGGTTCATGGTGGTGGACAGTATTTATCTTCGCAGCAGTATGGGCATGTGTAATTACACTCATAGTCCTTACAAACCAAGGCAAGATAGACTGGAGTAAATTAAAGATTAATAAAAAAGTAAAATAAGAGGCATAAAATGAGTTCTGGTGCATGGACAGGCATAGTAATAGGTATAACACTAGCTATTGTTGCAATAATCATTACAGTGCTAGTAGTTAGAAAAAAGAAGGGCAAGGGATCTTGTTGTTCAGACTGCTCATCATGTCCATACTGCACCGGAAACAACAATACAGTTTGTTCCTGTCATAAGGACAGTACAGAACCATAAATTTCCTTTTTTGTTTGAAGATAAAGGCGAGGTGTTAAGCCTCGCCTTTGTCTTATATTTAAATATTTATAATATTTATTCTGCTGTTGTATCTATGATTTCTTCTACAGGAGCTTCAACTTCAACATCTTGAACTTGTTCGTCCATAGGTATTGTAATTGTTTCACCTGATTTTGTAACAACAACGATTTCTGCATCGCTTTGTTCAACAGATTTTGCAGAGATAACCTTGTCGAAGAGGTCTGTAACTTCTTTTGAAGCGCCACCTGTTGCAAGTGAAGTGATGATAGAAGCTGCCATACCGCAAATGAAGCCTGGGATAATTTCGTAGAGGTTTGTATTGAAGATAGCAGATACACCACCGTAATATTCATAGTTGAATAAGAACATCCAAAGAATATCTACAACGAAACCTGTTACGATACCTGCAATAGCGCCCTTGAAGTTGAATTTTCTCCAGTATAATGCAAGCATTATAACTGGGCCAATTGACGCGCCAAAAGCTGCCCATGCTGCACTAACTAATGACATAATTGTGCTGAATGCTTTAACGATAGGTTTTTCACCAGAACCGAGCATTGCAATTGCGAATGCAACTAATGAAATAATAACAACAACGATACGTCCAACCCATAAAACTTGCTTATCTGATGCATCCTTCTTAATAGATGTCTTATAAACGTCTGATGCAAATGCAGAGGAAGCAGCAAGAAGTTGTGAGTCTGCTGTTGACATAGAAGCTGCTAAAATAGCGCTAATGATGATACCACCAATAAAGACTGGCATTACGTAACGAGCTAATTCAATGAATACTGTTGATGTATTTTGAACTTTGTCTCCTAAGTACATATGTGCTACGATACCGACTACTGTTGCCATTAAGAGGATAAGGGTTGTCCAACCAATACCGATCCATCTTGATTTCTTCATTTCTTTTTCAGAACCGATAGAAATATAACGGACGATAATGTGTGGCATACCAAAGTATCCTAAGCCCCAACCTAAACCTGTTAAGATTGTTGCAACAGAAATCCAGTCAAACTTACCAGTTGCAAGCATATTGTAGAAGTTTTCTGGATCTACTACATTTCCAATAGGACCAGTCTTTGTTAAGAATGCTGCTGCAACGATAGGAGTTATCATTAATGCTAAAAGCATTAACATACCTTGTAAGAAGTCTGTCCAACAAACTGCCTTGAATCCACCTAAGAATACATAAGCAATAATAATAACTGTTGCAATTGTCATACCAATTCTTGGATCTAAACCGAAGAGTGTATCAAACAATGTACCACAAGCATTGATACTGGATGCACCATATACACAATAAACAATAACGAAGATAACTGCACAAACAACTTGAAGTGCAGGGTTCTTTGATAAGAATCTCTTTGTTAAGAATTGTGGAATAGTGATGGAGTCTTGTGCAAGGATGGAGTATCTACGAAGTCTTGGTGCAACTAACAACCATGCAAGAACTGTTCCAATTAATAAACCAATTGAAATCCAAACTTGGCCTAAACCTGCAGCAAATATTGAACCAGGAAGTCCCATTAAAACCCAAGCACTCATATCTGATGCGCCTGCGGATAATGCTGCAACAAAGCCATTCATTCTACGGCCACCTAAGAAGAAGTTCTTTTCTCCTCCGAATTTTCTATCTCTAATAAAGAAGAATAAACCGATTGCGATGACCAATGTAAAGTAAACTACGAATGCGATAATTTCGCCTATTTTAGCTCCGCTCATTTTCTCTCCAAAATAAATAATATCTTTTAATTAAGTGTATGATATTAAAATACAAATTAAGTGAAGTTGTCAAGTTATAAACAATACAAAGTAGTTTATTAAGTTGCCGAAATACAAATATAGTTATACAATATTAGCAACTAAACGGGAGGATTATCTATGAAAAAGTTTAGAATTATTAGCATAGTTTTACTAATTTTATGCTTCGCATTATTATTAGTAGCTTGCAATTCTGTAAAGGATAATTTCAGTAGCAAAAATTATAAAGAGAATGTAAATCCATGCTTTACAACAGCAACAAGATTAGATTCATATTATGGATTTACTCTTTCAAGTCAAAATGAGCAATTAGTAGTTTTCTCAAAAGATTCACAAAAGGTTGTTTACAACATTGAGAAGGGCACAGTTTTAGGTACTTATACAGACACAACAACTGAGCCAATAATGAACTATCAAATCACATTATTCTCAAATGAAACATTTGGAACAGAAATTGAAGTCCCATATTATCTTGTTTCACAAGCTACACAAGTTGGAACAACAGTACAATATGAATACACATTATATGACAGTCTCGGACAATATCAAGGTGTATATCATTCAAATGAACCAGTTGCTGCAAATTCACTTGTAGAAAATAGAAAAGACTTTGTTATATTCTACAACAATGCATACAGAGTAAAAGATGATGGTTCAATGGAAAAATTAACAAACAGAACCGATATTTCAAGAGCTATTCCAAATCTTGATAAACAATGTGGAGACTATTATTATCACAAAGATGGTAAAACTTTAGAGATCTACAATAAATCTATAGATTTAGTTTACACATATTACTTCCCAGATTATGCTCAAAATGAGATTTACATGCCTTTAAATAACGGCAACATATTCATTCAATACACAGTTGAAAAATTAGATGATGACAAGAAGTACACATACACAGATTACAATGCTGCAGGTGCATTAAAGAAGTATGATTTAGTACAAGAAGTAATCAACATCAAGAAAGGCAAAGTAAAGAGTGTAAAGAACAAGTATTATATTCTTGATGGTTCAAGCAAGGCATCTGATGCAAGCATTTTCAACGGATTAAAGAAGAGCATTGAAAACGTTGCTATGGGTTATGAAATCAAGGACAAAAAGATTATTCGTACAGCAGATCCAAAAGTCTTCACAATGAACAACAATGGTAAAGTTCAAAAGGTTATCAATGATGATGTTCAATTCATATTCTTTGAGGCAATTTCAAAAGATAGAATCGTATTCTTCGATGCAGATTGGAACACATCATTATATGATTATTCTGGAAAGAAGATTGGCGACATGGCCCATGTACAAGCTACAACAAAGAAATTCATAGTTGGACAAAACAACATTTATGATTTCAACTTAAATAGAATTTACACATTAGAATACAGTGGTTACACATACTATGGCAGAATGGGAGAAAATGTTATCTTAAGCGATGTAGACGGTGCAAAATACTTATACACAGGCACAAGTGAAGTTAAGAAGATAGCAGAAGCTACAGATTCATTCACAACCACATATGGTAACACATACAAAGTTGGTGTATATGATTCAACAAATTACACATATACATACAAGTACTACACATGTGAAGGAACAGAAATCGCAGGTATTTCATCTACAACTGCAATCTCACAAGTTGGACATTCTGACAATGCAATGTTAGTAAGATACAACGATGCAGACAACAAACCTGTTTACTATGTAGTAAAATAAGAAAAACTAAGATATAGCAGAGAAGCTGTCCAAAGCGGGCAGCTTTTTTGTTTTTATCTTATGACAATTGTGATATAATACAAAAAGATTATTAGAGGGTGAGAAAATGAAAAAACTTGCTTTAAAAGATATTTTATATTTAGTTGCAATTGTTGTTTTACTTATAGCACTAATCACAGTGTCTGTTTTATATGGTCTTGAACGTACAAAGAAGATGGATGGCAAGAGTGAGGATATAAGTTATTATGACAAAAAGTGCGCAGCATTTGAGCTTGAGAACTACAATTTTTCTAAAGGCCAGATTGTATTCATAGGCGATTCAATTACAGATGGTTATCCTTTGGATAGTTTTTATGGAGATTTAGCTTTAAAGACATACAATAGAGGCATTAGTGGAGATGTAACAAGTGGAGTTTATCGTAGATTAAAATTATCCCTATTTGATTTGGCACCAACTAAGATTGTACTAATGATTGGTATCAATGATATCAATATGGGACGAACCAATGATGAAATCATGGTTAACTATACAAGTATCATTGAGGATATAAAGACCAATTTACCAAGTGTAGATGTTACATGTTTATCTGTTCTTCCAATGAATTCAATAGTTGAGCAATATGGTGTAGACCTTGCAAAAGCAACAGCACAAATCAAAGATTTAAATGGCAGAATTAAGACATTCGTAGAAGGTAAGGGATATCGTTATATTGACCTTTTTACACACTTTGCAGATGAGAATGATCATTTAATCACAGCGTATTCAAATGACGGACTACATCCAAACAATGCAGGCTATGTGGTATGGACCAACGTTTTAAAGCCTGTTTTAAATAGCTGAATATTCTGCAGAATAAACTACTAAGGCTGTCTAAAATAGGCAGCCTTAATTGTATTTTAAAAATATTTAATAAAACAATTATTAATTGTTTGACACGCACCCGTCTAATTTTTTATAATCCTACTATAATCTTATAAGCGCAAGCGCGAAGGGGTACAATATGCTTAAAAAAGTAGCTATCATAATGGGTAGCGATAGCGATTTACCAGTACTTCAAAAGACTATTGATACTTTAGTTTCTTTTGACATACCATTTGAAGTCCATGTTTATTCAGCACACAGAACACCAGAAGAAGTCTCAAGCTTTGTCTCAAAGGCAGAGAAAAATGGTTTTGGTGTTATTATAGCGGCTGCGGGTATGAGCGCACATTTAGCAGGAGTTTGTGCATCTAAGACAATACTTCCTGTAATTGGAATACCAATAAAGAGTGGAGACTTAGGCGGAATGGATGCATTATTGTCCACAGTCCAAATGCCTTCCGGTATGCCAGTTGCTACTGTTGCAATAGATGGCGGGGCAAATGCAGGACTACTTGCA
>Ga0256405_10009440_pt1 | contig 13350 bp, 13 predicted proteins | sample RumenRJG_02DNA_FD_189096 | JGI IMG/M metagenome (GOLD analysis project Ga0256405, IMG submission 189096) | Bovine rumen microbial communities from Lethbridge, Alberta, Canada - RJG_02 | ecosystem: Host-associated > Mammals > Digestive system > Stomach > Rumen | place: Canada: Alberta...
TCTGCCTTAGCGGCAGGGGTCGGAACCCCTGAGAGCGCTCCTCATGAGCTTCTGGGAAGCTCACTCCATTTTTATTTGGGTTACAAACATAGGGACTGTATTTAAAACGAGGCCGATTGTTTTCCTGAATTGCCTCCCCCACTACGAAAAGTCCCCGACAGGATACTTTTTAAACCATCTGCAGCCGTATGCAGAAAGGGTGTTTTGAAAGTACCTTGCGATTTTTTGACAGCATACTCTTTGCGGCAAATGCAATATATTCATAATAAGCACATTGCGCCTATCTAGGCGAGCGCCTTGTGAGTATTCCCTAAATTCATTTGTTCCAGTCTGGGCAAAAAAAGAGCCAACTCATTTTGAGTCAGCTCCTTGCATAGTTTTATTTTCGAAGATATTATTTACTCAGGGCGGTAATCAGCTGTTTAGCCTGTGCGCCGAACTTAGGGTCGTTCTGCACTTTCTTGTAATATTCAAGAGCTTTGGCCTTGTTGTTAGCGCCCTGATAAAGAGCTCCGACAGTAAAAGTTATTGCGGAGGCATTGCTCGCCGTAGGTTTCAGATCGAGATATTTCGTGAAATTTTCGATGGCGTCGTTATTCTTCCCAAGTTTCTGAGAAGCTTGTCCGGCAATCAGAAAAGCGTTGGCATTCTCAACGTAGCTATTCGCCTTATCGGCAGCTTTGACTGCGTCAGCATATTTCTGAGATTTCAGGAATGAGCTGGCTTCCCTAAGGTAAATGTTGGAGGCCTGTTCCTTTGCCTCTGCTTCCTGTCCATTCCAAGCTGCATGCTGCAGCATGTCGAGTGCTTCGTCCGACTTGCCAAGCTGGCCATAAAGCTGAGCTACGGTAATCGCAGTTTTGCCGTTGGTCGTGTCTGCCTTATAAGAATCCACGAATGCGGCAGCTGCTCCGGCATAGTCTTTTAATTTGAGAGCTTCGGACCCCTTCTTTGCGTACATATCTGGAATGAGGGCTTTTGCCTCGGCTAGGACATCGTTATTTTCATATTCGGTGGCAATCTTGATTGCGTCATCGATTTTCGTTTTAGCCTCGTCGTATTTGCTATCCTGGATCAAGTCCTTAGCAATCTGAAGAGCAACGCCTGGGATGGCTGCCTTGCAGTTAGCGACTAGCTCGTCGGCATCCGGACCAATGGTTTTCCCCATTTCCAAAGCCTTCTGGAAGTTTTCCAATGCGGAAGCGTAATCTTTTGTGGTTAATGCAGTGGCTCCATTATTGTAGAGTTCAGTAGCTTGAGACATGTCCTGAGCCGACAATAGCGCACTGCTGAGTGTAAGCGTAGCGATAATCAAAAATAACTTTTTCATCGTTTTGTTTAATTTATGTTCAACTTATTATCTTTCATAGATTCGCACGAACACAAATGTAATAAAAAATTGCTGGTTTTGTCCTTATTTGCGTAAATTTGCTTATGAAGTTTGTTAGCATGCATAATTTCAAAGTGTTCATAGCCCTAGTCCTGCTGTGTGTTTCAACATTGATGCCAGGACAAAATCTTCCGCCTTTGCAAAAAGATGGAAATATAACTACTGGGCAATTGCAGAATGGAATTTCTTACTATCTGGTCAATAATCCGAAACTTAAAGGAGTTGCCGATTTCGCCCTAGTCCTTAATGGCAGGCCTGATACGGCAGATGCGCGGAAAGGTCTCGTATCCTTGCATCATTTCAATAAGACGATGCCATATAAATTCCTTGCGAGGAAAGGAATAGGCTGCAGGCCAGAAGGCTATATTTCTTACCCTGACGGAGCGACGCTTTACAGGTTCGATGATGTTCCGATCATTGATCAGGCTTCTTCTGACTCCACTCTGCTGATGATTTTCGACATCATTTACGATCACTCGTTTCCATGCGCCATAATCATATCAGGGGACATCAATGTCGGCAATCTGGTAAACAGAATGACCGTATTCTCGATGTCTGTCCCAAAAAGAGATCCCACCAACAAGAAGGGAAAATATTCATGGAAGCCTTCTGATGCCATGAAATTCAGTTTCTCGCCATCTGAGACCACAGCTGTCACCTTAGACCTCCGGTCCCCAAGAACGCCACAAGGAATGATGAATACAATTCAGCCGTTCCTTACGAGCATTTACGTGAATAGCTTGGAATTAATAATCAAGAGCCGCTTAGTGGAAACAGCCGAGGCGAGGGATATCCCTGTTCTTTCCCTATCTTCTGAATATGTCAACAGCTCCATGACCTCGGAAGACGAGCACCTGAAGATTCGCTTCCGCACGGCCAAGGGGCAGATGATTCAGGCGTCGCTCTGCCTGGCTTCGATAGTCGCAGAGCTGGCAAAGAACGGAGTTACCAAAGCTGAGTATAAGACCGCAATGGGCGTGATTCATGGCTACCTGTCTGAGGCTCAGGACAATTCAGATATGGTTGAGAAGTGCGTCGCCTCGTACTTGCATGGCTCTGACCTTGCGACCATGGCATCTAAGCTAAACTATATCGGTTCCAGGAACTTGGATTCGGATGTCGAACTGGGGCTTTTCAATAATTATGCGAAGGCTCTCTTGGATAATCCCGAAAATCTTAACATTTCTTGGTCCGGGAGCGAGGACGAGTGTGATGACTGGACCAGGGAAACGGCTTTCGGGCTTACCTGGAATGCTGTTTCAGCAGCGGAGAATATTCAATACCCTTGGATAGTCAGCGATGGCGACACGTTGATGATCGGGAAGAAAAGATCTAGGACGAAGCTTAAGTCTTCTAGCCCGCACGCTGTTTCTGGCGGAGAGCTGTGGACTTTCGAGAACGGCATGAAGGTAATATTCAAGCAGCAGCCTTCACCAAGCAAGGAATTCAGCTTCTCGATGTTGATTAATGGTGGATTCTCCACGGTTAAAGATCTTGCAATCGGGGAGGGGGCTTTCTTCTCAGACATGCTATGGCTTTACGACATTGCTGGAATGTCAGGCTATAATTTCCAGAAAGTACTGAACGCTAATAATGTGAACTTGAAATCGTCCGTTACCCTCTCGGACATGAGGCTTTATGGCTCGGCACCCTCAGACAAATTCCTGCTCGTCATTAAAGCTCTCACTTCCGTCGCTAACGACAGGGTCTTGAATACGGCTGCTTTCGAGTCCTACAAACGTTTGGAGAAGCCGCAGAGGGCAGTATTGGACAGCTTGATGTACCCTGGTTATAGATATTCATTGAAAAAAACACCCGCTGGCTTAGTTGACAAAACCCAGATGGATGCAGACGAATATTTTGGGAGGCAGTTCATAAAGGCTAATGACGGAGTGCTGGTCATTGTCGGTGATTTGTCTTCTAAAGAGAGGGTTCGGAAAATCCTAGAAAGTTATCTTGGTGCTTTCAGAGTAAGCAAAGTCGTGCCAGGAAGGCCGGCTATCCAATATAAATACCGTCAGGGAGACGTGACATTCTCATCTTCAGGGAACGACAAAATGATAGGCATAGGCATTGCGACCGCCCTCCCTTTCACTACGGAAAACAACATAGCCTTCTTGGCTGCCGCCCTGCAACTGCATCAGGCATTGTCAGGGAAGATGGCAGAGAATGGCTTTTACGTTGAGATGACTTCGAATCTGAAACTATATCCCATGGAGTCCGTCGAGCTGATTTTCAATTGCCAGCCTGTTCCCGAATGCGGGCTCCCGCTCGGCGTGGACAGCGGGTCTGAAAACCCTATGAGGGCTGTGAATGTCGCCAAGAAGGTTATCAGCGATGTATTGGCGAAACCTATCACAGATGGCGAGCTGAAAGCCTATAAAACTTTGCTTTCCAATCGGTATTCCGCCAGCATTGCCGTTCCAAGCCGTTTCATAGATGCCATACTGCTCAGATATGCTTATGGCAAAGACATTCTGACCGATTATGGGAATAGAATAAATGGCATTACTGCCGAGAGAGTGAATCAAGTGAAAATAGCCCTTTTGGAGGGGATGAGAATTGAATATGTCGTCAAATAAAGACTTCGGAACTATCATCCAGATAGGGGACATTCTGGTTTCGGAAGATGTGGTCACTGAACATTTTGCCTGCGATTACTCCAAATGTAAAGGAATATGCTGCGTCATAGGCGATAGCGGCGCGCCTCTGGAAGAGGCGGAACTGGACAAGATTGAAGAGAATTACGAATCGTTCTCTCCGCTGATGTCGGAGAAAGGTCGAGTTCAGGTTGCCAAGAACGGCTTTTTCATAATTGATAGGGATAACGACATAGTGACCCCCATCGTGGATGGTTCTGGCGAGTGTGCCTATGCGACCTTCGATGACGCAGGAAACTGTTTCTGCTCGATGGAAAAATGCTTCTTCAAAGGAACCTGCAAGTTCCGCAAGCCACAGTCCTGCTGGCTGTATCCTATACGCGTAACGAAACTGAGCGGCGGCGGCTTGGCTCTGAACGTGCATCATTGGGGGCTCTGCAAAGACGCTTATGAGAAAGGAAAACGCGAAGGAATCCGCGTGTACGAGTTCCTTCGCGAGCCTTTGATCGCAATATTCGGGGAAGAGTTCTATTCTGCCTTGTCTGCGGCAGCGATTAAGCTCAATGCAGCCTCATAGTCCGAGGCTACCACCTTCACTTCCACCGGATTTACGTAATTTAATGACGTGTAGGAAGAATTCTCCCCGAAAACTTCCGCAGGGATTCCGTTCTCCCTTAACATTCCCGCCGTGATGTGGGCGCTCATCGGGTCGCTGAATTTAGCGACAGTCTTAAATTCATCTTCCATATATTCATGATTTTTCGTCATCGGACCTGAATTTGTATTCCAGGCCGCTGGCAAGCCGGTTTACTTCCTTTGATATTCCTTCAAGCGTGAAACCGCCAAGCTTACGTGTCAGAGTCACCTTATCCTCACCCATCTTGACAATCCTCGTGTAGGCGCTCCTGGAACGGAAGAGCATATTCTCCCCATCCTCGTTCTCCAAATCATAGCCGCGCTCGTTCATATATTCAATCACGCCCTGCCGTATTCCTGAATAATCTCCGGCTATGTCAGCATCCCTTTTGCAATAACCGAATTTCGGGTAAATGGCGGAAAGGACAGCAAATAGGGCGGCAATTTCGAGAACGGACTTCCAGCCGCTGCGGAACATCAGCTCCGGGTTGGAAGGAATCACCTTCAGACATGCCAGAACAATCATGATCAGCGCCAGCAGCACAGAAATAGTTATGAAATATTTGATCGCTCTAAAGAAATACCTCATGGTCGGAATCTTTTTGACAAATATAATCATTTTCGCAATAGCACAACTTTTGCTACTTTTGTGTGGTTGTTGAAATTTAAAACATAGAAACTATGGCAGACATTGATCCAATAGAAGAACGCAGACAGCGTGAAGAGCAAGAAAGAAAAAATCAGGGCTTAAAGAAAACCATGTACATTATGATTGGCGTGGCTGCGGCCCTTTTTATCCTGCTCGCTTACATCTGGATTTCAAAATCGATGCTCGTTAAGGATCTGAATGTTGAGAAACAGGACCTTACTCAGCAAGTCGAGGCTTTGAAGAGCGACTACGATAATTTGCAGTCCGATTATGAAACCATCAATTCTCAGCTGGATTCTTCCCGCGAGGAAGTGAATCAGCTAGTCGAGAGAATCAAGAAGACAGACGCTACGAACAGGGCTCAGATTCGCAAATACCAGAAAGAATTGGGTACGCTGCGCAGCATAATGAAGAGCTATATCGTCCAGATTGATTCTCTGAACACATTGAACCACAAGCTAACGGCAGATGCGGCCGCTGCTCGTAAAGAGGCTGCTCAGAGTAAGGCCGAGAATGCGGAGCTGAAGGGTCAGGTCGAGGACCTCTCCGGAAAAGTGGCGACTGGTTCTGTCATCAAGGCAAGAGGCCTGAGCGTAGCTGCATACAATTCTTCCGACAAGGTCACCGACAGGAGCAGCAGAGTTACCAGGCTGCTGGCTTCTATCACTTTGGTAGAGAACGATCTGGCGCCGAAAGGCCCAGTGAGAGTTTATCTTAGGGTTAAGGATCCTCAGGGCGTGCTTCTTACGAACGATGTTCAGACTTCATTCAACTATAATGGCGAGACTATGGTTGCTTCTGCTTCGCGTGAGGTAGATTATGAAGGCAAGGAAGTTGACCTTAGCATTTATCTGAATGGCATTCCTTCATATAGCTCCGGCATCTACACTGTCGAGGCTTACACGTCGCAGGCCTTCCTCGGCAAGACCGAACTGCTGCTGAGGTAACGCCGTGATTTACGTCCACGTCCCTTTCTGCAAGAGCTTCTGCACTTACTGCGACTTTTATTCGGAGGTGAGAAATTCATTCGATGAATATGCAGGGGCGCTGCTCTTGGAGGTACAGAGGCGGAAGGACGAGATTTCAAAAAATATAGCCGCATATCCTGATGCGGACACGCTTTACGTCGGCGGAGGCACACCTTCTGTGCTTCCGCTGAACGTTTTGTCACGGATCGTTGAAAAGATCTGCTTGCTCAGGCCAGGGTTTGCGATGGGCATGCCGCTATTTGCTGCCCCATGGAAGGAATTCACGATTGAAGTAAACCCAGAGGATATCGTGGAGAAAGGCAATGAATATGTTTCCGGCCTGCTTGGGCTCGGAGTAACGAGAGTGAGCATGGGCATCCAGAGTTTTGATGACGGAATCCTGCGCTGGATGAACCGCAGGCACAATTCGGCTAGGGCAGTGAAAGCGTACGAGATCCTGCGTGAATCTGATGCTGAGTGGAGGCGAGTCCATCCTGAAGCAAGACCTCTTCGAATCAGCATAGATTTAATATTCGGTATATTCCAGCTCAGCGACGAGGTCTGGAACGACACCATTTCGAAGGCCTTGTCTTTAAGCGGTTCTGGTGGCCGTCCAGACCATATCTCTGCTTACCAGCTCTCGATTGAAGATGGAAGCGCCCTGGCTGGGCTTTTGGCTTCTGGCAAGTATGAAGAGGCATCTGATGAACAGTGCAGGCGGCAGTATGATATTCTTTGTCAGAGACTCAGAGAGGCTGGATATATTCATTATGAAATTTCCAATTTCGCTCTTCCGGGCTGCGAGGCTGTTCACAACAGTCATTACTGGGACCGCACGCCTTATGTCGGGCTGGGCCCGGGAGCTCACTCATTCAGCATATTTCCAGATGGCTCTCAGGTGCGTTCGTGGAATGAGCAGAGGCTCCCTGACGGCGCTGCTTCGACATATTCATATAGCAGGGAGACGCTCACTGCCGAAGATGTCAGGGTGGAGGAATTGATGCTGGGACTTCGGACTCATAGAGGAATCGAGGTGGAAAAATTATATTCATTGGCGGATAAATCGATAATATACAGGCTATTAACCGAGGGCGGCATGGAACTTGACGCTGGCAGAGTGCGCATTGCGGAGAATCATCTGTTCACGTCGGATGAAATCATTCGAATGCTCGTTTAATTTTATTATATTAGTAACGCATTTTAAATCGATTAGCTATGAAAGGGGAATCATTATTCGCATTATTCGCCGGAGTGGCAGCAGGTCTGACGCTCGGGCTTCTATTTGCGCCGGAATCTGGCAAAGAGACTCGCGATAAAGTTAGGAAGGCCGCTGAAGATGGCGTAGATCAGGTAAAGAAAGCATACGGAGATGTCAAGGAACAGGCATCTGACAAGGCGTTTGAGATGAAGGCTCGCGCCAGGCTGGCTCGCAGGGATTTCAAGGATTTGAAAGAAACATTGAAGGCTCAGGCAGGGGACTTGAAAGAAGATGCTAGAGCTAAGATTTTGGAGCAGCTCGAGAAACTTGAGGCATCTCTCAGGAACGATGTCGGCGGGCTGGACAGCGTCGATGAGCAAAGCCCTGAAAATGCCTGAACATGAGCGATTTCGCTAAACAAGTCGAAGACCTGGGGCAGCGTGCAAAGGATTATGCTGACCTCCAGATCACAGATGTAAAGCTGCGCACCGTAAAGGGACTGTCCATCGCTCTAGGAAAGCTTGTATATATTCAGGTGCTCATTCTAATTCTAGCGGTGCTTCTGATTGCGCTGGCAGTGGGAGGACTCTTTCTGCTGGGTGACTTGGTTGGCAGCACCACAGCCGCCGCTTTCATCATCGTCGGGATATTCCTAATAGCCTTCATCGTGCTCCTGCTGCTTCGGAAAAGGCTGTTTCGGGACACGTTCGTGCCGCTTTTCGTGAAACTATTCTTTGATGGAGGAAGTGGAGATGCAGATTAAGGACATAAAAACTATTGGCGAGCTGGAGGCTTGCCAGAAGAGCATAAGGCGGCAGATAGGGGATGAAGGAAACGCGATAGCTTCTTCTTTCAGGAACATGAAGGAAGAATATTCGCCAAGGAATATAATGGCACGCAGTCTTGGGGCTGTGTCGGAGATATTCCCTTTCCGGCAGCTGATGCTGAATTTGGTGACTTATTTCATTAAAGTCATTAAAAGATATTAAATGAATATTTTTTTTCAGCGGATAGAGCTGGTTCGCTCCATGCTTCGTGCCAAGGACTGGGATGCCATTGTCATTACTGGTTCCGATCCTCATGGCAGCGAATATCAGGCCCCGCGCTGGCATCAGATTGAGTGGCTTTCCGGCTACTCTGGCGAGGGAGATCTAGTGATTACCCTTGACAGCGCTGGTCTTTGGACAGATTCTCGTTATTTCATTCAGGCAGGACGGCAGCTGCCTGGAACGGGCATTGATCTGCATAAGACACGGGTGCCGGATCAGGTGCTCATTCCGCAATGGCTCGCTGAGCAATTCGAGGGCTACGAAGATGCCGTGGTGGCAGTGGACGGCTTGTCGCAGAGTGCTTCTTCGGTGCTTGACATCGTTAAAGCTTTCGGAGGAAAGGTCACGATCGTGAATGCCCCCGATTTCATGAATGCTTTCTGGAAAGACAGGCCTGCGGTGCCAGCTGCTCCGGTTTCCGTGCTGGATGTGAAATACGCTGGCTGGTCCAGGGAACAAAAGATTTCCTGGCTTCGTAAATGGCTTGGAGAGAAAGGCTTTGATGCCATCTTGCTTACAGCTCTTGACGAGATTGCATGGATGCTGAATGTGCGTGGGAGCGACGTAGCCTACAATCCTGTAGTGATGTCCTATCTGCTGGTTAGCACGGACGATGTAAGATGGTTCGTTAGAAAACCTTCGCTGGATGCAGGCTGGAAGGGCACCGAAGCTGCATTTGAAGAAGTCCAGGAAAGCGGAATAATCATTGATGATTATTCCGATGTAGGCTTGGCTCTGTCGAATCTGATGAACGATGACTATTTTGGCAAACTGTACGTAGACGTTTCCTCATTGAACTACGACCTTTATAATGTTCTGAAAGATAGCGGGCAGAGTAGTAAAGTCATGTCAGGGAAATCACCCGTCGCTCTCCGCAAGGCCGTTAAGAACGAGGTAGAGATAGAGTGCATGCGGAAGGCTCATCTGGAGGACGGGCTGGCGATGGAGAGGTTCCTTTACTGGCTGGACAAGATGATGGAGAGCGGAGACACGGTTTCTGAATATGCTGCCTCGGAGAAGCTGCACGAGTTCCGCAGTGCCATTCCGGGCTTCTGCGGGGAAAGTTTCGAGACTATTTCCGCTTACGAGGCTAATGCTGCCCTCCCGCATTACGTCACCCCTTCTGAGAGTTCTGCTGAGATGTTCTCGGAGGGTCTTTATCTTTGTGATTCCGGTGGGCAGTATCTCTACGGCACTACTGACATCACTCGTACCGTGCCGCTTGGCTCCTGCACTGCCTTGGAGCGGGAAGACTACACGCTTGTGCTAAAAGCCCACATCGACTTGGCAATGGCAGTGTTTCCTTATGGCACGGCTGGCTGCCAGATAGACGCCTTGGCGCGAGAGCCGCTTTGGCGGTCGCTCCGTAATTTCGGTCATGGAACTGGCCACGGAGTGGGATTCTTCCTGAACGTGCATGAGGGGCCGCAGGACATCCGCCAGAATTTCAATGCCCAGCCATTGCTGCCTGGCATGATAACTTCAGATGAGCCTGGGATATACAGGGAAGGGCAGTTCGGCATCCGCCACGAGAACCTTCTGCTGACGGTTGATGCCGGCACTAATGAATTCGGGCATTGGCTCAGGTTCGAGCCGCTCACCCTCTGCCATTTCGATACTTCAGTAATCCTTAAGGACCTGATGGACAAGGCTGAGATCGACTGGCTTAATGAATATAACGCCGGCGTGTTTACGGCTCTCTCCTCGCACCTTCCGCGCGAGATCGCTCACTGGCTTCGTGACAAGACGAAGCCGATATAAATATCTGGTAGTAGAATCCTTGCTTTTGAAACAGTATCGGCGTGGGGCAAGAACAATGGATACGAATATGAATAAAATTTACGTTCAGACCTATCATTCGCCATGCGGCGACATGCTCATCGGTTCCTACGATGACAAGCTCTGCCTTGCCGACTGGACGCTCGAGAATCATCGCGAGCTTATTGACAGGAGACTCAGGAAGGAACTGAAGGCCGAAACAGTTGAGGAGAGCACTCCAATTATTGAAAAGACTATCAAAGAGTTGAATGAATATTTTGCCGGCGCTCGCCGTGAATTTGATTTGCCTCTGCTGCTGGTCGGCACCGATTTCCAGAAGTCGGTCTGGAAGGGACTCCAATCTATTCCTTACGGCAAGACGGTTTCTTATAGCCAGCTTGCCAAGACAATCGGCAAGCCATTGGCCGTCAGGGCAGTGGCCGCCGCCAATGGTGCCAATGCGATTTCCATCATTCTGCCTTGCCATAGGGTAATCGGAAGCGACAACTCCCTCACAGGCTATGGTGGCGGTCTCACCGCCAAGCAGAAGCTCCTGGAACTGGAAGGCGCCAGCTATGCTTTCTAACATATCCGCACATTCACGATCCTGTAAATTTTCGATTTAATCGAGAATTTATGCGATTTGGTCACGCTACGTGATGCAAGTGACTATTTCACGGCATACATGACGGCGCCGATTTTCTTATCATTGCACCATAAATGTACTTTGGTGCCATAATCATCGGTAAGAAAAGAGATTATTTCCCAGGTTTGGCCTGGGACTTCAGTGACCTTGCCGCCGGTGCAGTAGGTCAGGTTCCCTATGAATGTCATGCCTTCGACTAGCTCAAAACCAGAACCCTCTTCAGCGCGGAGCATGAAATATTCGCTCATGTCGTCATTGCCGACCCTGAACATTCCACGCTTCCGATTGAAGCTGAGCTGGCACCGGGCCACATCGTAGGACATTATCACATTGCCGTCCGACATCAGGCAGATGTCCGTCTGGTTCTTGAAGGCCTTTGGCGCCCCGCTGCCATCCTTCGTGCATCCCACAGCCACGAGGGCAATGATGAAGAGCAATATATTGAAAATCTTTTTTCTCATTTTACGGTCACGGTTTTAATTATTTTCTCAGTAGTGCCATCTTCGTAAGTCACGGCAGCCTTCAAGACTCCGCTCTCGGTCAGAGTCCAGTAGCAATCGTCTTCGAGGCTGATTGCCGTGCCGTTCAAGCTCCATTTTACCGTGCCTTTCTCCTGCAGGTTCGCAACCCTTAGCGGCAGCCTTGACCCGGAGCCATAAGATCCATCGGAATTCCTACCGGCAGCAGGCAATATTATGTAAGGCAGGGCATCCGGCATCACGCCCGTAGTCGACAAGGTGCCGCTATACTCTTTGCTCTTGTTGCCAGAAGAATCGGTGAAATAGATATTCAGTGAATATTCCGTAGCGGGGCTCAGGAAATCCGCAAGGTAAGCGTACCTGCCTTTCTCGTATGGCTTTACTTCCACAGCCTCGCTCGTGGAATCCTTTTTTGCCACGATTATGTAGGCAGAGCCGTCGTATGTCGTGTCGCTGCAGCTCCAGTTGACGATGACGGCGTCTTGATAAATGTCTGTGGCGTTCACAGTCGGTTCCATGTCAATTTCGCTGCCGCTTCCAATCAAAGTCAGGCTTGCCGTCTCGCCATTCAAGGCAATGTTTCCGATTTTGTATTTCGGTGCTTTCCCGTTCCACGTTGAATATTTCGAATTCGAGTCGTTGTTGAGGAAGGTCGTCGTGCCGACAGGGAAATACGGCATGGCATCATTGGAGTTTCTGTAAGTGATCATGTCTGCGCAAGGATGAGCAGGGTTTGCGTTAACTACATTCTTGGTCCAGCGTTGCGCGGCAGTAAGGTTTCCTTCTGCATCGTTCTCGGACATATCCACATGATAGACCCCGATGCCATGATTCAGTTCTTTCAGATATGCGTTCCAGCCATCCGCAGTTCTATATTCAATCAGGAATACTTCATTCGGCGTGTCAGTTTCCATGACCAGATACGGATGTCCGCTGCCGTTGACGGGCTGCAATGTGATTCCGCCTTCGGTTGAAACTGTAGTGGAGCTTCCCAGGCCAAGTACATAATAATCCATCGCATCATAACCTATCGGGCAGTCACCATCGTAGCAGTAGCATCCTGTGGCCATCACGGAAGTCGCCATCCACGCAGGCTCGTAGTCTCCGCCACTTTCACTATCATCTGTGTCATAGATGTCCATCAGGCCCAGATTATGGCTGAGCTCGTGGCAGAATACTCCAATGTCCGAAATTTTCGATTCTGTCCCACGGCATTCGCAGCAGATATTGTAACCGGTTATTTTTACCCCATCCAGGGTTAAATCCGCTCCTTCATATTCCAGATTCCATTGGTGGGACCAGATGCAGTCTTCTCCGCCGCCTGACTCTTCTCCATTGCCGGCCATGATCAGGCTCACCGCATCTACTTTTCCATCCCCGTCGGCATCGTATTGCGAGAAATCTACGCCAGCCTGGTCTGCCAGCTCGCATGCCTCCATCAATGCTTTGTACGCATTCGCATCGTCATTGCCCCCATAATATGCACGTTTCTTAGAGAGTCTTACGATGGTAGGCGCTACGTCAAATTGAAAATCGTAGAATTCGCCTAGCTGGTCATTGAAATAATCACTGACGCTGCCGTAATCGTTATAGCCTTTCTGATTGAACAGGTTCACGAATTGTTGCCTCGTATGGGAGTATGCCACGTCGGCATATTCACCTAGGATGACAAGCACTTTCATTTGCTTCTTCGCATCTTCCTGTGGGACGCTCTGCATCTTCAGCGTCCTCTGCTGGGCTTGCTGCGTCTGGAGGGCTGTCTGCCTTACCTGCTGCTTGCGAAGAGCCATCTGCCGGATGATTTGCCGAGGAATATATCGGCTGGCATTCAGGATGCTCGATGGCGCTTTCTTGTCACCGACAGCATAGCCGGAATTGCTCAACGTTCCATCTGGCTCGTACAAGGCGTAGCAGATAGTGCCGTCAGAGCTCCTCGTGACCGCATGGCCGCTAAGGTCGGTCATGTAATGCCCGAAT
>Ga0256405_10009444_pt1 | contig 13346 bp, 11 predicted proteins | sample RumenRJG_02DNA_FD_189096 | JGI IMG/M metagenome (GOLD analysis project Ga0256405, IMG submission 189096) | Bovine rumen microbial communities from Lethbridge, Alberta, Canada - RJG_02 | ecosystem: Host-associated > Mammals > Digestive system > Stomach > Rumen | place: Canada: Alberta...
AGCAGAAAATGATCGGCGATATCCCCATGCCGGCAGGCTTCCGGTACCGGGAGATCCTCTTAAAGGGAAAGCCAAAACACGATAAAACCGATGCATTCCGCATCCGCCATCCCAGCATGGATGTCGGGAAACGGGCAAAGATCTTTGCCCCGTTTGATGCGCTGAAGGGCTTTAATGAGGCAGTGGCTTCCAAGGACGTCCTCTATGAGAATAAGCTGGAACTGAATGAGGAAGACCAGGCAGAGCTGAACCGGAGGCTGGATATCCTTCATGGGCTTACCTATAACAGCCGGATGGCAAGGGAAAACCATGTGAAGGTTACGGTTACCTATTACGTTCCCTGCAATGACAAAGAAAATGAAGCTTATGGATATCGCGGACAGTATCAGCAGCTGACCGGCATCTGCTGGAATGTGGATGCAGAGGTATCGCAGACGATCCGGATCGATGACCGGAAAATCCGCTTTGCAGATATCCGCAGTGTTGAGGCTGATACAGATATCTTTAAACGGGAATGGGATGAATACTGCTGAGTGCAGATGAAGGAAAGGAGGAGCTATGGAGACTTACGGACAGCAGGAACTATTTCCGAAGGAAAAGCCGGCTCCTTCCGCGCCGGTATCCGCCATGTGGAACCTGTGGCATGGCTGCACGAAGGTATCACCCGGCTGTGCGCACTGCTATGTGTATCGGCGCGATGCAGAATTCGGCAAGGACACTTCAAAAGTCCACAAGACACAGAACTTCACACTGCCGGTCCGGAAATACCGATCCGGACCAATGAAGGGTGAGTACAAATATCCGGCCGGGACCACCTTTTTCACCTGCTTTACATCCGACTTCTTCCATCCGGATGCAGATGCATGGCGGCCTGAAGCCTGGCGGATGATGCGGGAACGCTCCGACTGCAGCTTCTATATGGTTACAAAACGCCCGGAAAGAATCCTGAAAGCATTGCCGACGGACTGGGGAACCGGCTATGAGAATGTGGAGATCTGCTGCACTTGCGAGAATCAGCGGATGACAGACAAACGGCTGTCGATCTTTCTGGAATTGCCAATCCCGAACAAGTCCATCATCCATGAGCCTATGCTGGAACGGATCAACATCCGGCCTTATCTGAAGCAGTATGGCAGTCAGATCCGATCCGTCTCCTGTGGCGGGGAATCCGGACCCGAGGCAAGAATCTGCGACTACGCCTGGGTGCTGGACACACACCTGCAATGCGTGGAATACGGCGTTGCCTTCCACTATCATCAGACCGGCGCACGGCTCCGGCGTGGAGATAAAGTCTACGAGATCCCCAGGGAACACCAGCACGAACAAGCAAAGAAAGCACATCTCGATTTCGATGGCAGGACACTGCCGGATTGGGATATAGAGTGAGGACCGTCAGGTGAAAGCCTGGCGGTTTTGCTGTTCATGGAGTGATTGTTACAGAGGTTGAATAGGATAGCCCAATGGGAAATTAAAGGGAAACACCTTTCGTTGGATAAATTTGGAAGATGCCTTGATAAAATCATGTCATCGCGTGAATTTACATTGAATTCAAGCGATTTCTGTGGTAGACTGTCATCGTCGGGAAAACTGCGCTTTTTTATTCAGAAAATCGGAGGTTGGTCTATGGCCATCAGTTATAAAAAATTATGGAAGCTGCTGATCGATAAAGACATGAAAAAGAAGGATCTTCAAAAAGCAGCCGGCATTAGTGCGACTTCCATAACAAAACTCGCAAAGAATGAAAATGTAAATACTGAGATCATCGAAAAAATCTGTGTGGCTTTACACTGTGATGTCTGTGACATTATGGAAATGGTTGATGACCAAGGCGCTCCCCTCGAAAGGTGAGCTTATTTGAATACCCTTTCCTCGAAGGAGGTTAAGATATATGCCCGGTAAAGATAAAGCGGCTTTAAGAGAAAATAGTCCATATAATGCAGCGATTACGCGTGAGCAGTTCTTGTTTTACGAAATGCGCACGACGGCAAAGCTTGTTTGTGAGGGACTGAGTAAAGAAAAAATCATCGAAACAATTGTTTCAGATAATCTCTTCCAGTATCCTACGGAAAAATCTGTCCGCAAGATGGCATCTGCATGTTTACGCAGGCTGGATGCTATGAACGATACGGAGCTTGTCCAAGCAATGGCTTATCAGCCAAGTGATGTATCAAAACAGGTCTGCCTCTACGCCATGATGAAGCAGTACAGATTAGTCTGGGACTTTATGATTACGGTAATCGGGTCAAAGTACAGAAATTTGGACACTTCATTTAGTAAAGTAGACTTGAATACTTATATCTTACGATTACAGGAACAAGATGACTGGGTAGCTACCTGGAGTGATAGCACTGTGACCAAGGTGAAACAGGTTCTGGCAAAAATACTTGTAGAAAACGAGTATTTGGACAGCCTGGATTCAGAACGCTTGAATCCGGTGCTTATAAGCTCTCTTCTTGAAAACGCTATTCGAAATGATGGGCAGGAGCTTGCGCTTCCGGCCTTTAACTGCCTGAACTGAGGAGGTCGTGCGTATGAGCAATTTAATGGAGCGCCTTGATAACCTCCGGGCTCTGATTCAGGAACCAGAGTTCTTGGAAGGCAAAGGTTTGAGCAACGAAGTAAATATTCGTATCTTCTGCTACGATCCGAAAGAGGAAATGGCCGTCCGGCACTTTACGGAGAAGCTGATGACAGATCAGAGCCTGAACTGTCACCTGATCGAATACAACCTTTACAAGGTATTTCTCTCCATCTGCGATGATAAACGGATCACGGATCGGGTCGCAGGACAGGAGGAGAAAAAGGGAAAGCAGTTTGTGCTGGACCAGATGAAACGCATGGCCAACAACATGGCGTTTATCGGGAAGATGCAGTACGAGCCGCATGAGCCGGGTGATGTAATCCTGATCACCGGCGTTGGAGAGGCGTTCCCGTTCATCCGGGTTCATGCCTTGCTGGATGCCATGCAGCCGTATTTCTCGGATGTTCCCGTGCTGGTGATGTATCCGGGTACCTTCGATGGCCGCTATGTGAAACTGTTTGATAAGCTGACGCCGAATCCGTACTACAGGGCGTTCAATGTTATATAAGGGAGGAGCCGCGACATGAGAATTCAATCGATGTTCAAGGACGACATCAACCGTAAGATCAACGGTGTCGTCAAAGTCGATCAGGATGAGAGCAGCGTGCTCGTACAGGAACTGAACGAGTATGTTATCACCAGAGAACTGAAGAAGCACTTCATCACCTTCTTCAACAACTACATCGAATCTTTCAACGAGACCACCGCCGATATCGGCGTCTGGATTTCCGGCTTCTTCGGAAGTGGTAAATCCCATTTTCTGAAAATGCTGTCTTACCTTCTGGAAAACAAGGAGGTGCAGGGCGTAAAGACCGTGGAGCGATTCCGGGCAAAATTTGCCGACGATCCAGCCACCTTTATGCTGATCGACCGTGCTACCAGGGGCCTAACGCACACGATCCTCTTCAACATTGACATCGAAGGTTCCATCAATAAGGATAAGACCGCTGTGTTGCGTGTCTTCGCCAAGATGTTTTATAACTACCTCGGCTTCTACGGCGAGAATCTGAAGGTCGCCAAGCTGGAGCAGTTCATTGCCAAGAAGGGCAAGACCGAGGAATTCCGGCGCGTATTCGAGGAGAAGAATGGTGCGAGTTGGCTGGAGTCCCGGGATGCCTACGCCTTCTTCGAGGATGACATTGTCGCCACCCTTCAGGAAGTGCTCGGCATGAGCGAACAGGCCGCCAGCAACTGGTTTAACGGTACCGAGACCGTAGAGACCTCTATTGCCCAGCTCGTTTCCGAGATCAAGGAATATGTGGACAGCCAGCCAAAGGATTTCCGGCTGTTGTTCATGATCGATGAGGTCGGCCAGTACGTCGGCGGCGACACGGACCTGCTGATTAACCTGCAGTCTCTCGTGGAGAAGATCGGCAGCGAGTGCATGGGTAAGGTCTGGGTACTCTGCTCATTCAATAGAAGAATCTGTGGAGAGCGGTTGTCGGTGGTTTCCATACAATAAAGGGGGCGCTTTCAGAAAGTGGTATGGAAATAATGATTATGTAATTAATTGGTATATGGATGGAATGGATATTAAGAACTATGGGCATCTTGTTCCACGTAGTATGAAGTACCAATTCAGAAAATCAATTAGTTGGAGCAAAATATCATCTTCTGTCGCCTCTTTTAAGGTCAAACAAGAGGGGACGATGTTTGACGTGGCGGGACTTAGTCTGTTCCCGAATGAGGATAAATACTACTATTATTTATTGGCTTTATGCAATTCGTGTTATGCACAACATTGCCTTGATTTTCTCTCCCCAACATTAAATTATGAAACAGGTCATATTTCTTCTATTCCTGTTCGCATAGACCATGATCGAACGGCTGAGATAGAAGAATTCGTGAAGGAGAACATTTCTATTTCGAGGTGTGATTGGGATTCGTTTGAAACCTCATGGGACTATAAAGAACATCCTTTTATTACTTTCGTACGTCGAGAATCCAGAAACGGGAAAGCTATAACAATTAAGCAGGCTTTTGAAGACTGGAAAGATGTAACCGAGGATCGCTTCCGTAAGCTCAAAGCGAATGAGGAAGAACTGAATCGTATTTTTATTGATATTTACGGTCTCAGCGGTGAACTGATTCCTGCGGTTGAAGAAAGGGATGTGTCTGTACGCAGAGCTGATTTACAGCGTGAAGTACGTAGTTTCATTTCCTATGCAGTAGGATGCATGTTTGGACGCTATTCGCTTGGTAAGTCGGGTCTCATTTATGCTGGTGGAGAATGGGATGCAACAAAATACACTCAATTTCAGCCAGACAAGGATGCCATCATCCCAATCTGTGATGATGAGTATTTTGAGGATGATATTGTAGGTCGCTTTGTGAAGTTCGTTGAAGCGGCTTTCGGCAAAGAGACGCTGGAAGAAAACCTCCGCTTCATAGCTGATGCCCTCAGTGGCAAAGGTTCCTCGCGTGAGGTGATCCGCAGTTACTTCATCAATGACTTCTATGCGGATCACCTGAAAGTTTACCAGAAGCGCCCAATCTACTGGCTCTTCGATAGTGGTAAAAAGAATGGCTTCAAGTGCATGATCTACATGCACCGCTATCAGTCAGATACCATCGCTCGTATCCGCACGGACTATGTCCACGAGCAGCAGTCCCGCTATCGCACGGCCATCGCTGATCTGGAGCAGCGCATCAACGGCGTGTCCACTTCCGAGCGAGTAAAGCTGTCCAAGCAGTTGACTACCCTGCAGGCGCAGGCTGAAGAGATCCGGGTCTACGAAGAAAAAATCCACCACCTTGCCGACCAGATGATCAAGATCGACTTGGATGATGGCGTGAAGCACAACTACGAAATCTTTAAGGATGTGCTGGCAAAGATCAAGTAAAGGTAGGTGCCGACTATGGATTCCGAAAAAATCATACAGGACTTGAATCGACGGTTTGCGGCACCGCTGCCGGAGTTCTATAAGCGCCGGATTATCGTTTGGATCGACGAGGATCAGGAGTTCGTGGACAAGCTGGAAGAGATCACGGTCAACGGGGCCAAGGTTGTCGCGCTCACTGGGACCAACAATTTCTATGTAAAGAAGCTGCTGGCGGTGGACGATCCTACCAGCAACTATCTGGTGTACCGGCCCTTCGCTTATGAGTCCGACGAGGACAACTGGTTGCTGGATGTGGAGCTGTACGGAGAGGAATTCCGCGCTGATCTGGTTTCCATGTGGATGGACGAGATGGGCATCCCGCAGACGCCTGCGCTCCGGCGCGGCTTCAAGCAGTACCGGAAGTTCTTCAATGCACAGGTCCGTCGGAACAAGGTGTCCGCCCAGCCGGTCACTCCGAACACGCCTGCCCAGCTGCAGATGGCTATCATGGCAGCATTGGCAGGACTGAAGGACGCCAAGCCAAACGCTATCATCAAGGCTGTGCTGCAGGGCGGGCTCCAGAAGGACAGTAATGCCATCTATCAGGAGTTCGTGAACTACGGCATCGACGAGGCGTTCTGGCGCATGGTGGCGCAGGGCACCGGATACCAGGACATGGATTCCGATCTTGCGCAGCTGGCTACGCATATCCTGCTGACAGCCTCTACCCGGACGATGCGGCAGGAGTTCCTCGCGGGATTGCAGATGTTTATCTCCTCCGCGCATCAGGCATACTGCTATGACTTTGTGTCCGACTGGATGCACAGCGAGGACGCCGGGGACATCTATGCCATCGCCGAGCATGTGGAGGGTGAGCTGAAGCTGCCGCAGCGGTTCATGAAACTGCAGGTGGCCGATCTGGTGGAGACCGAGGTCTTCCCGTGCGTCAACGAGGTCATCCTCGTGAAGCTGATGATTGAGATCAGCGACCACATCATCGACGTGGACACGATCACCCAGACCGTGGAGAAGCGCCGTACCTGCGTCTGGTACGACGACGTGAAGAACTACTATGAAGGCATCCTGCAGGTAGCGAAGATGCAGGCCTTCTTCAAGGAACACTCCGCCGGGTTCCATACCGTGGAGCCTGCTAAGGTGTGGAAAGAATACACGACGGAATACTACATCATGGATACCTACTATCGGGAATTCCATAAGAGCTATTCCGAGAGCCTGAAGAATTACCATGAAGAGCTGTCCGACCTATTTACCCACGTGATGGAGAAGGTCGAAGGGCTCTATACCACCTGGTTTCTCGGCCAGCTGGGCAACAACTGGTCGGATGCCTGTGCGGACAATCTGCGCGAGTATGGCCGGGTGCTGGAAGTGCCGCAGCAGACGGATTTCTACCGTCAGAAGGTGGCGGCTTCCGACAGCAAGGTTTATGTGATCATCTCCGACGCCCTGCGCTATGAGGTGGCGGCTACCCTTGCGGAGCAGCTGCAGCGGGAGACGCAGGCAAAGGTGGATCTGAAGTCCATGCAGGCGGTGTTCCCGACCATTACGAAGTTTGGTATGGCCGCGCTGCTGCCGCACAAAGCACTTTCCGTTGAACTTAAGACCGGCAAAACGGATCGGCTGGCAGTGCTGGCGGACGGACAATCCACGGAGGCCAACAATCGCGACAAGCTCCTGAAGGCAGCAGATAAAGCCAGCGTAGCCCTCAAGTACAAGGATATCATCGGCATGAAGCGTGCTGACCGACAGGCGCTCATCAAGGGTATGAACGTGGTCTATATCTATCACGATACCATCGATGAGGCCGGTCATCTGGAAAGCTCCATCTTCAGCGCCTGTGATACGGCGATTGAAGAGATCAAGAATATGGTCCGCATCATTGCCAATGAGTGGGGCGGCGCGAATATCCTCATCACGGCTGACCACGGCTTCCTGTATACCTACAGTCCCCTTAATGAGGATGACAAGGTGGACAAGACCGGGTTTATTGACAGGATCGTTGAATACGGCAGGCGCTTTGCCATCATGATGAAAGACTCTGACCCGGATTATCTGCAGAGGGTCAAGTTCCTTGAGGGCAACACAGAGTACAGCGGCTTTGCGCCGAGAGAGAATATTCGCATCAAGATGACCGGAGCCGGTTTGAACTTTGTGCACGGTGGCATCAGCCTGCAGGAAATGGTCGTGCCGGTGATCGAGTACCATTTCCTGCGAAATCAGTCGAAAGAATATAAGAAGAACAAGAGCAAGTACGACACGAAGCCTGTGGAGATCAGCCTGCTCTCTGCTAACCGGAAGATCAGCAACATGATCTTCTCCCTGAACTTCTATCAGAAAGACGCCGTGGGCGGCAACCGGGAGGCAGCGACCTATCAGCTTTACTTCACAGACAGCAGTGGAAAGACCATCAGCGATATCCAGAAGATCATTGCGGACAAGACCAGCGACAACGGTCAGGAGCGTACCTTCCGGTGCAGCTTCAATCTGAAATCGCTGAAGTACAACAGCACCGACAGCTATTACCTTGTCATCGTTGATGAGAACGGCCTGCAGGTGCAAAGAGAGGAATTCCAGATTGACATTGCATTCGCGGTAGACGAGTTTGACTTCTTCGGATAATTGGGAGGACAGTCATGGATCAGCTTACAGAGGGTACGATGGATACCCGTGAAATCATCAAGGACAAGCTCCGCCAGTGCTTCGACGGAAAGATTGTCCGAAAGGACCTGACGAAGAAAATCAAGGAGGGGGCCAATGTGCCCACTTATGTCCTGGAGTTTCTCCTTGGCCAATACTGCAGTTCTGATGATGATGAAATTGTTCAGAATGGCGTAGAAAAAGTGAAGCGCATTCTGGCTGATAATTATGTCCGGCCGGATGAATCGGAAAAAGTGCTATCTAAGCTTCGTCAGCGCGGTAGCATGACAATTATTGATCAAGTGACGGTCGAGCTGAATCTTCATTATGACCATTATGAAGCACGGTTCTCGAATCTTGGTCTTGGGGGAGTCCCTATTTCCGAAGAGTACCCGGAACAATATGACCGTCTGCTTTGCGGTGGTATTTGGTGCATTATTCAGTTGGAATATAACAATGAGCATGAGTCGAATATTGTTCTGACTGACAGAAAGCCCAAGAAGAAAAACCAATCGTTAATAAGTATTCTGAAGCTCACGCCGATTCAGATGCCGGTTGTTGATATCAATGATTTGAAGAAAGGCCGGAAGGCGTTTACAAAAGACGAATGGATTGATATACTGCTCCGCTCTATTGGGATGGAGCCGGATGAACTCACATACAGGGAGAAATGGTTACTCCTTCTTCGAATGGTTCCTCTGGTGGAGAATAATTTCAACCTGTGTGAATTGGGCCCCAGAAGCACTGGTAAATCGCATCTGTATAAAGAAATTTCACCGAATAGTATCCTTATCTCTGGTGGTCAGACCACTGTAGCGAACCTGTTTTATAACATGGGAAAACACACGATGGGCTTAGTAGGCCTTTGGGATTGTGTGGCGTTTGATGAAGTGGCAGGAATGCGTTTTAAGGATAAAGACGGTATTCAGATCATGAAAGACTATATGGCGTCTGGCTCATTTGCTCGCGGAAAAGAACAGAAGGCAGCAGACGCATCTATGGTATTTGTTGGGAATATCAATCAGAGCGTAGATGTCCTTTTGAAGACCAGCAGCCTGTTTGACCCCTTCCCGCCTGAGATGGGCACGGATACCGCATTCTTGGATCGCATGCACTGTTATCTTCCGGGCTGGGAGATCCCGAAATTCCGACCGGAGCATTTTACAGATGACTATGGCTTTATTACCGACTATCTCGCCGAGTTTTTGCGTGAACTGCGGAAAGAACAGTTCGGAGACGCTCTGGACCATTATTTCCATCTTGGAAAGAACCTGAATCAGCGTGATACAATTGCGGTTCGCAAGATGGTTGGTGGACTTATCAAACTGTTGTATCCGGATGGAGAATACACCAAAGAAGAATTAGAAGAAATCCTGCAGATAGCACTGGAGATGCGCCGTCGTGTTAAGGAACAGCTGAAGAAGCTGGGCGGTATGGAATTCTATGATGTGAACTTCTCCTACATAGATAACGAGACCTTCGAGGAACATTATGTTTCTGTTCCTGAGCAAGGTGGCGGTAAGTTGATTCCTGAAGGACTTTGTAATCCTGGGCAGGTCTATACCATTGGACGTGGAAAATCAGGAATGATCGGGGTCTTCCGCTTGGAGAGCCAGATGCTCCCTGGTAATGGTAAGTTTGAAAGAACCGGTATCGGTACTGATCGTGACGCTCGTGAATCTTCAAATACTGCGTTTAATTTCCTGAAGGCTAATGGGAATCGGATTAGTGGATCTATCAGTACGACTACAAAGGATTACATTATCAATTATCAGGATCTACAGGGCATCGGAATGACAGGAAAGCTTGCTCTTCCATCCCTAATTGCCCTTTGCTCTATTGCATTAAGCCGCCCCACTCTCGGTTCTTTAGCTGTGCTTGGAGAGATAAGCATAAGCGGTACGTTAATCAAGGTGGATGAACTGGCAAATGCACTTCAGGTGTGCCTTGATAGTGGAGCAAAAAAGGTCCTTATTCCGGCAACATCAATGGTTGACTTTGCAACGGTACCGCCGGACCTGATGTCGGCTTTCCAGTTGATCCCGTATCAGAGTGCGGAAGATGCAGTGTTTAAGGCTCTGGGGGTTGAGTAAATACACATAAGAGGTAAGAGAAATGTCTTTTGATGCACATGAAGAAAAAGTCATGGGATTATTTAATCGGAAGGTATATAACGTCCCACGTAACCAGAGACGCTATGTCTGGAATAAGGACAATTGGCAAGAGCTATTTGACGATGTAATGGCTGTTGTGAATGAGATATTTCCATCACACTTCATAGGGAGCATTGTTTTAAAAACCGATCCGATGAATAATGGACTGCCACATTACTCATTAATTGACGGGCAACAAAGAACAATTACTCTGTCTATCTTTCTTACCAGTATTATGTTCTGGATGAAGAAATTTGGGATGGAGGATGATTTCAATGGAACATTACCATATGTTATTGCTAAGGACGACAAGAACAACGATATCGTTATGGTGACTGCCGAGAATAATGGGTCCTTAGAAAACATTATCAGCGCCATTATTGATCTCTCTGGGGATAGCATAAAGAAAGCGACAGTCACCTCAATAGTAGAAAGCAATCTTCTAAATAAATCCGATAAAAATATCGGAGACGCGTTCAAGTTTTTTATGAATGCAATTTATGAAACGTATGATAGAGGTGGCAAGGACACACAAGTTCTTATAAGAATCCGGAATGCTGTAAGAGATATCTCGTTTGTAAATATTACTGCTACAACTGAGGAAGATTCATATACCATCTTTGAAATACTTAATGCGAGAGGCTTGGATCTTGAGGATCATGAGCTCTTAAAAAATTACATAATGAGATATATCCAACCTGAAGCTACGAGAGACAAGGCAAAGACCGAATGGAATCGTATTGAAGCTGTATTAGGGCATTCGAATCTGAAAAAGTTTATTCGTCATTATACGACACATAGGTACGGAGACTATCGTAGCAAGTCAGATACTTCGGATTATAAAATTATTCAAGTTCATAACAAAGGAAAAGACACAGGCCATCTTCTCGCAGATTTGGAAAAGAAGGCCACATATTATTTGAAATTGGTGGCGCCAAATAAAGATGGAGAAAATCCGAACTGTACAGATGTTGAATACAGAATATATTCATTTTTTAAAAAGAAAAGGCAAGAGCAGATGCGACCTGTCTTGCTTAGCCTGATCTCTCACTATGTTGAAAATACACTTTCTCAAAGATTATATGAGGACACTATTGAATTTCTTTTTAATTTTTACGTCTGCTATAACATTATTGGTGAAGAGAATTCAAACAGGCTAACGGATATTGTCAATAAATACGCAGCAAAAATAAATCGAGATTGTTCTGAAATGACAATCAGTCAGTTTGTTGATGAATTAAGGAGAAAGCTTCCATCAGAGAGCATGTTCATCAATGCGTTCAAAAATGTTGGTTGGTCGCACCATGATAGTATCTATGAGGGAGAAAAGAACAAAACCCGTGTGCAAACTATTTTGGAAATTTTTGAGAGATATTACAATCACGGAAACTGTGCTGAAGAATTTACAATTGAACATGTTTTGCCAGATGGTGCCAGTATGGAGAATGGCCAAATAGGCAATCTTCTTCCTTTGGAGGAACACTTAAATAAACGATGTCGGGACAAGTCTCTAGCAGAAAAACTACCCATATTGGAAGAATCATCATATTTTACTACCCGCAAATTCTGTAAGCGTTATGCTGAGGGAGATTTTCTTCCTGAAAAGAGGACAGAATATATGGCAAAGGAGTTTTACAGGAAAATCCTTAAGCTTCAGATTGTTTCAGCGGACATAGAAAAATGATTGAATTACAGCAACTGGATGATTTTGATTTAGATCTTATTTCTGAAAGCGGCCAGTGCTTCCGCTGGCAGAAGGATGATACCGGCACATATCAGATCATTCATAAAGAGCACATTCTCCGGATCCGCCCATTGGAGAAAAACACATTCGCCCTCTCCTGCACAGAGGATGACTACCGAAACATCTGGCACGGCTATTTTGATCTTGGAACAGATTACCGGTCGATCCGGGAGCGCATCAGCAAAGAGGATGATCCTTTTCTTGCCGAAGCCTGTGAGTACGGGAAGGGCATTCGCATTCTCCGGCAGGATCCCTGGGAGATGCTGATCAGCTTCATCATTTCCCAGAACAAGAACATTCCTGCAATTAAAAGGAGCGTAGAACTGCTATGCGAAGTTGCCGGAAGTCGGCGAGAGGATGCTGAGGGCAGCTATTATCTGTTCCCTACCCCGGAGGAAATCCTCGCTTTGAGTGATGAAGCACTCTCGGCCTGCCGACTTGGTTATCGCTGCAGGTATGTGAAGGCGGCGGCAATAGATGTGTCAGAAGGAAAGTTAAACCTTGACCGACTGAAAAGTGAAAACGAAGAAGCAACGATCAAAGCATTGACAGCTGTTTTCGGTGTCGGCGTAAAGGTGGCAAATTGTGTTTCCCTTTTCGGCCTGCATCATGTCGATGCATTTCCTGTCGACGTATGGATCCGCAGGATTCTGGAGAACGAGTATCCCGCAGGATATCCGAAAGAAAAGTACAGCCCATATAACGGCATTTACCAGCAGTACATGTTTTACTATTACCGTGTCAAATATGGTAAAAAAATGAAGTGACAGACATGCATATTTCTTAAGGGCCAAGTTTTCAGCGAGCAGTGTCCCGATGGATGGTTTTCCATCGGTACGGACTCGTTGGGATATCCCAAGCCCTTAAAGATCGCACTTCATGCGGCGACGCGTTTCTGCGAAACGCTGAGGCTGCCCCGGCAGCAAGAGGAAAAATGCATTATTCCTGAGCTCGGCCGACATTAAAAAGGCCGGAACCATGGAGGCGCCCTATGGCAAAAAAGTTATCCGCAGCACAGCTGAAAAGAAAGCTGAAAGACTTCTCTCAGGAGGAACTCATATACCTGATCGGGAGGATTTATCAATCCTGTCCGGACGCTGCTGATCTTATCAATGCAGAGCTGGGAGATGAGAATTATTCAGAAAAGCTGCTGGAGGAAGCGAAGGAAAAGGTACGGAAGGGACGTCATTGGAATCGGTGAGGATTGTCTATGATCATAACGAATCACTCCGCCATGCCGAATATGCTGGCGGAACGCGCCGTAAAAGAATGTATTGGGGCGTATGAAGCTCTCTACGGCAAACCGTCCCCGGATGTTGAGATCATACTCTGCTCTTCCGAAGAAGCGCTGGAAGCAGAGCGTCTCCGTATTCAGGGGGAAGATGATTTCG
>Ga0256405_10009445_pt1 | contig 13343 bp, 15 predicted proteins | sample RumenRJG_02DNA_FD_189096 | JGI IMG/M metagenome (GOLD analysis project Ga0256405, IMG submission 189096) | Bovine rumen microbial communities from Lethbridge, Alberta, Canada - RJG_02 | ecosystem: Host-associated > Mammals > Digestive system > Stomach > Rumen | place: Canada: Alberta...
AACCTAGAATATAGTTAAATTAAGGTGTCAAAATGGTCGAAGAGACAAAAGAACAAATTGCTCTTGAAGCGGAAATCAAACAACAGGCCCATAAATTCCTCGAATACCTGAATTCAACATTGCCCGAAAGCATGGAACTGGAATACGAAGGATTTTACAGGAGAGGCTTTTTTGTAAGCAAAAAAAGATATGCAGTAATAGAAGACGGAGAAATCATAGCTAAAGGATTGGAATTAGTTAGAAGAGACTGGGCACCTATAGTTAAAAATACTCAAGAAGCCATTTTAATGGCCATTTTAAAGGAAGGAGATTCAGACAAGGCCATCAGCGAAGTTAAAAAAGTCTTCAAACGACTCAAAAAGGGAGATGTTGACAACAAGGAACTGGTCATTCATACCCAGATAACCAAGCCTCTTGACCAATACAAGCAAATCGGACCCCATGTAGTGGCTGCAAAAAGAATTGAGGAACATGGAATCAAGGTGAGCCGTGGAACCATCATCCAATACATTATCGTCAAGGGAAAAGGATCAATCAGCCAAAGAGCCGTTCCATACGAGTACAGTGAAGGATATAAGTACGATAAAGATTACTACATCAACAACCAGATGATTCCTGCAATGGAACGTATCATGTATGCCTTCGGATATTCAAGAAAAGAACTTGAAGATTTGGCAAAAGGTGAAGTTCAACAAAGTCTCGATGCATTCTTCTGAAAAAATTTAAATATTTTTAAAATAAAAATAAACATCATATGATTAAAAATGATGATGACCGAGTTGTATTTTTTGATGTAGACGGCACCTTGCTTGACACATCCGATTTTGCTGAAACCGCAAGAAAAGCTGCAATCGGATTAATGGTAGATAATGGATTACCACTTGATAAGGATGAAGCATACGGCGTTTTAAAAACTATAATCCGTGAAAAAGGATCAAATTACGGAAAACACTTCAATGTACTGACACAAGTTGTTTTAGGCCATGAAGACCCTATGCTTGTAGCGCTTGGAATGATAACCTACCACAATGTTAAAATGGCTCTTTTAAGACCATTTCCAGAAACCATCGGAACATTAATATATCTAAAAAGCCAAGGGTATCGTTTAGCAGTCATATCCAATGGATTAACCATTAAACAATGGGAAAAACTTGTAAGGCTCAATATCCATTCATTTTTTGATGAAGTGATAACCTCAGAAGAAGTCGGCAAAAAGAAACCAAACAGACTAATCTATGATGTGGCACTTAGAAAAATGAAAGGAAATCCTGAAAGATCAGTGATGATCGGCAATAAGTTCAAGGAAGATGCATTGGGAGCAGTCAATGCCGGAATGAGTGCAATTCTTTTAAATACTGACATTACTGAAGAGGACAGGGATTACATTAAACAGGAAAAATTAGACATAATCCTTATAGACAATATTGGTGACGTTAATACAATCCTGTAACCTCACCAACAATTTACTATTTTTTTAAATTAAAAATCAAGCTCTAGAGTTACCGGACAGTGGTCAGAACCGTAAACCTCAGACAATATTTCCGCTGATTTGACATTGCTTTTCATTTCCTCATTAACGTAGAAATAATCCAATCTCCAACCGGCATTCCTGTCACGTGCCTTTGTCCTATAGCTCCACCAGGTAAAGTTGTTTTCACCATCATCAAACATTCTGAATGTGTCAATGAACCCTGCCTTTTCAAGTTCATCCAACCATGCACGCTCTTCAGGCAGGTAACCTGATTTTCCTTCGCAATTCTTAGGATTGTAAACATCTATCGGATGATGGGCAATATTATAATCTCCAGTGATTACAACATTTTCCCCATTGCTTTTCAACTCCACCAATTGCTCAAGAAGCGCATTGCAGAAATCCACTTTAAAATCAAGTCTTTTGGCATTCATTCCACTGTTAGGGAAGTAAATATTATATAAATAGAAATCAGGATACTTTATTCTTAAAACCCTCCCTTCATTGTCAAGCTCTTCCACACCAAGTCCTTTTACAACTTCAAGTGGTTCTATTTTGGAGTATGTTCCAACTCCACTGTATCCTTTCTTTTCAGCCTCATTGAAATGCTGGTTGAATCCGTCAACGTCAGCCAATTTCTTAGGAATCTTATCCTGTGTTGCTCTTACTTCCTGAAAGTTAATTATATCGGCATCGGTAGCATCAAACCAGTCCCAGAATTCATCTTTTTTGGAGACTGCCCTAATACCATTCACATTCCAAGAAACCAGCTTGATGGACATTATAACCTAACTCCCTTATCCAATGGGACTTCACGAAGCCATTTGATGTCACTTTTGTAAAGCATACGGATGTCTTCAACATCGTATCTGATCATTGCCAATCTTTCAATACCCATACCGAATGCCAGTGCAGGCTGGTTGATTCCTAAAGGTTTTAGAACTTCTGGTCTGAACATTCCTGCCCCTCCAAGTTCAATCCAGCTTCCTTTTTCTTCAAGGTAAATTTCGGATTCTGTGGACAGGTAAGTGTATGGGAAGTAAGCAGGTCTGAATCTGACTTCAAAACCTAATTTTTTATAGAATTCTTTTAAAGTTCCTAAAAGGTTTTGATAGCTTATTCCTTCACCGCAAACAAGTCCTTCAACTTGATGGAATTCCGGTAAGTGTTTATAATCGAAAGTTTCTCTTCTGAATACTCTTCCAACTGAAAACATTTTCATTGGAGGCTCATGTTCAAAGAGGTGCTTGGTGGATATTCCTGTGGTGTGAGTTCTCAATACGCTTTGACGTGCAATGTCCTCACTCCAATCGTATTGCCAGCCGATTGAACCTGTATCAGCACCGGTTTCGTGGGTTTCAGCAGTGAGTTTTACAAGTTCATCATCTGGCAGGTCACAGGTTAACGGGTTTTTGAGATAAAATGTGTCCTGCATTTCACGTGCTGCATGGTCCTGTGGCTGGAATAGGGAATCGAAGTTCCAGAATGCTGATTCAACATATTCCCCATTGTCTTCTACAAAACCCATGTTCAAGAATATTTCCCTTATCTCATCAATGATTTCTCTCAATGGGTGTTTTTTACCTGCAAAAACAACTGGCGCTTCTGCATTAATGTCATATGGACGATATTCTAAGCTTTTCCATTCACCGTCTTTTAATTGTTCATGAGTTAATTGAGTAGCTTGTTCTTTTATGGTGAATCCGACTTTTAGGATTTCCTTACCTTTCGGCAGGATTATAAATGAGTGTGAAGTTTGTTTTTTAATATTTAAAATGTTTTTCCTACCTGTTAACTTTTTAAAACCATCCATTAAATCATCAGTGAAAAGTTTTACACCATCAGCATTGGTTTTGAGATAATCCAATACTTTTTCATCAACACCTGCTTTGTTTGCAAAATCTGCACCGATTTCAGTGATGTTTAAAACACCCTTGTCGATTTGAGCCCAGTTTTTACGGCGCAACCATCCAAGTGCAATGTTTGCCTCTTTTTTATCAAGGCCTGTTTCTGAAGACAAATCCTTCATGTGGATTTCTTTTTTCTCTGCCAGTGCTTTCAGTATTCTTCTTTCTGGAAGACCATGTTCTGCATATTCCAATCCGTCTTCAGTCAGAGAATAGGTTTCCTGGACTTCTTTATCCACTTCAATAATGTCTTTTGAAGCAAGAGATCCTGCTGCACTCATGACGGATTTGATATCCATGCCGGCATTTTCTGCAATCTGTTCAGGAGTTGCTTTTGGATTAGCTTCCAACTCTTTTAAAAGTTTCTTTTCGTATATGTGTAATTCTCTAATGGTTTTTTTAATATCTTCACTCATTTAAACACCATAATTTATAAATTGATAATAAAATAATATATGTTTAAATTGATTTATAAATATAGTGATAAATGCAAAAGGGACTGTCAACAAGAATGTTGGTATTTTTCAATAATTGCTCAAACATTTTTTTAATGATAAATAAATACTTAAATAAATTTAAACACTTATACATATTCTTAACATTAGATAATGAAAAAATAAATAGATTTACACATAGTAAACTCGATAAACTTAAATTATTTATCATATAGATAAGATTAGGGCTCATGTAGGCTGTTTTGAAAAATTTTTAATTCAAAAAATTGTGAAAAATTTCACAAAATCATGAATCAAAAATCTTCATTAAAATAGTTCAATTATCGAACAAACCTTTTTGGTTTTTCATTTTTCTTTTTTTCGCGTTGATTTTTAATCAAACCATTACCTCGATGGTAAACTTGGTTAATCACACCTGTTAAAGTTCTATACTTTCTTTTTTGACCTTTAGGCATGGTGGATCTGAAATATCCTTCTGTTTTATTGTTTGTATCATCCAATTTACCCTTGTATGGTTTTTCTAAGTAACCAATGTATGATTTATAGTACGGAAGAAATTTTTCTTCGATATATTCTCTAATAAATTCTGGAAAATTTATCATATTTGATTTAATTAATTGAATGTAAGATTCTGCCTTATCAAAACTTTCTTCTTTGAATATATAATAAGTTAACTGCAAAGCATATCGTATTTCTTTTTTAAATGGCATTAATGCCTCATCAGCCTCATCGTTGTAAAAACTTTCGGACTTATTTTCATATTCTTCTTTTAGCTGATTAATGATTTTTTGTTTGCGTTCTTGGATTTCACTACGTATTTGTTTATTTAAGTTCTTTTTGAAGTGAAATATGCAATATTGATGTCTTTCAAAGTTTAATTTATTCATTACAACATCATAACCAGGTTTGGTGTCAGTTACAATTGCAATTCGGTCTTTAGGAGCAATATATTTGTTTATAAAATAATATACGTCCTTATTTGATTCTTCCTCAGCAAATAGTTCTGCAACAGGCATTCTTTGAACTAAATCATAGATAGCATGTCTGAATCTCCATATTTTATTGATTTTAATCCATTGGGCATCGTAACCATAGTATCCGCTTAAATTACCAATGTTATAATCAATTTCATTACCTTCAATTACTATTAGGACTTTTCTGATGGTTTCATATGATATGCGAATGCCATAGAAAATTTCATAGTATTTAGCAATGTCTCTAAGGGAACTCCAGTTCAATTCTTTGACTTCACAGGCTTTGTCCTTTAAACTATTAGAAATATTGGAATAAAAGTCAAAATGTTCGTTTAAATCAGTTATAAACGTTTTACCGCATTTTTTACAATAATATCTTTGAATTGGAATATTGCCACAATATTCCTCAGAAATGACATTCTTCGAGTATAAACCCCATTGAGTAACTTTCCTTGAATGACAATGTGGACAAAAAGGATTTATAGAACCTAATACTCCATTTTCATCAATGTAGTATTTATTGCTATATTTTTCTGATATCTTAATCTCAGGATCTTTATAATCTCCAACATCGAATTTTGATTGAATATTTTTTGATTTTCTGAGAGTTTTCTTTTTTCTGTTTTTTCGGTTTCCATGGTCGAAATCATCGAAACCGAAAAGTTTTTGTTGGACTTCCAATACATTATGTATTGAGAAGGCTTTATTTGATTTTTTGAAGAACATAATTATAATAAAGTCTTTCTTACTACTTAAACCTATTTATTCTTATTTTTTCAAATAATGAAATATAAACTTATTATAGATGAAAAAAAGAAATATTTCATATATAAATCATTAAATAAAGGAAAATAAATATGGTGATTTTTAGTAAAAATTGAGGAAAATCGAATACACGGATCTAAAAAATAGGGACTTATATATAAAACTTTTGATTTAAATTTCAGATAAAAAAAATAAAATTAATTAAATCAAGTTAAATTACAATTTGAGTTTTTAAAAAAAGATTAAAATCAAATAAATGATTTTAAAGTATTAAGAAGTAAAATTACAATCAAATATTCAATTTCGATTTTTTGGATGTTTTACCAACATTCTTTTTGACAGTCCCATGCAAAAAAAAGTAAAAAATTTAAAAAAAAGTTTTTCTTAAATTATGAACAACAGTATTATTTATCCAATTAACACAAGAATGCCTAGGTTTCAAAAGGTTAATGATGAATTCATGATTAATGGCATTTCAGAAGAATTCGTCAAATTTTGACAATATTTCAGGATCGATTTCAATCGCCCTGTCAACACACAGTTCAGCTTCATAATCATGATTCAGCTCTTTTAAAGCCATTGACTTGAACATCCAAACGAATGCCAGCTTATCATTGTATCTCAGACATTTATCAAAGTATCTGACGGCTTTTTTATAGTCCTCTACAAACATCATGTATTTGCCTCTTTCAGTGAGGTATTCAAGGTCTGTGCTGTCGATTTCATCAGCCAGGTCAAAGTAATCCTCCGCCTTGTCAAAATCATTCAATTCCATATATATTTTAGCCTTGCCAATCACCGGATAAATGTCTTCAGAGTCAAGTTTCATTGCATTGCCATAACATTCCAGTGCCTGCTGCAGGTCATTGCACTTGTGGTACAATACAGCCTTGTTTGACCAGTTGTAGGAATCCGGATTTAAGTGTATGGATTTGTTGAAGCATTTATGTGCCGCTGCAACACGGTTCAGTTCACTGAGAAATGCTCCCTTATCATTCCAGTAACTGCTGTTTTCAGGGTTAAGTTTAATGGCTTCATCAATGACATCTATTGCCTTTCTGAATTCACCCAAACATCCGAATGACAATGCCTTATAGTAAATCACTTCACTTTGCTCAGGCAAAATCCCAAGTGACATGTCAAAGCATTCAATGGCCTTGTGATAATCTCCAAAGTAGAAATTTGTTATTCCAAAGTCGAACAGGTCTTCAGGATTATTCAAATCAAATAAACCGCTTTTATCACCAAATTGCACATTTATTGAATCTTTCAACTTTTCAACTGATTCAGTGTCTTTTCCTAAAAATCCTAAAATCATTGATTTTATGAACAATGCTTTTCCAAAGTTTGGACTGCTTTCAGGTATTAAATCAATGAGCAGTATTGCCTCATCCAATTCATTTTTATTTACCAGTTCATCAATTTGGTTAAAAATTGAATCCTCTTGTTGATGGTTTTCAAGTATTGAGTGTTTTTCATTTATTATTTCCATGTTAACACCATCTAAATTGTTGGTATTAACAGTTTTGGTGATGAAAATAAATATAAATTTATCAAGTGCGACTAAGTGCAAAAGCACACATGTGCATATGTGACGCTATGGCTAAAAAATTTTTCCAATCATCTTATTTAATTCCTCAACTATTATTTTTACACATTCTTCAGCTTCCCCGTCCAATCTGAAAGGATCACTTGCAGATACTTCACATTCACTTAAAACCTCATTTACTGCAACAGTGCCTGCTATATCTATTCCCTTATTTTCAAGGATTTTGTTGACACAAGCGTTGGGACATCCGTTGACTGCAATTATCGGATACTTTTTAAGCATTTCATTATTTTTGCCTTCAATGTCTGCTGAAGTGGATCCCATGCATATGGAAATTACATTCTCATTCTCCTTTCTTAAATCCCCTACTGCCACACGTGACACCAAACCGTTTGCACTCATTCCGTTGCATGGCGCTAAAGCAATCTTTTCAACCATAATAACCACCATTACTTAATTTAAATTCAATGAGAATAATTTATAATATCATTATAAATAAGTTTATTTAATCACCATTTTCATCACGAAAAACATCATTTTTGAAAATAACCTTTTAAAGGGGTTTAATTTTACTTCAGGTGAAAAGTCATGACTGACCAAATCATTTTCTATCCAGAACCGTTTATCAACTTCAATCGGATTTTTCGAAAAAGCCATTGCCTTCCAAACATCGTAAAATACAATATCTGCAAGTTTAGGACCATGCAATTTTTTTGATTCAACATCCTCTGCAAATCTTTTGGAAACATCATCAATGTTTTTTACATCAAGTGAATCCTTACCTCCGCAGGCATAAGTGATTTTATATACTTTATTCACACCCCAATGCCTCAATGTTTCATCAATGTATTTTGCCACATTCTTTTGCCCTGCTCCTGCAGTTGATACAACAACCAGTGCTTTTTTAGTGAAAAATTCAGGCCTGTGATAAAAGTAAGCAGTATGGTCAAGGAAATTCTTCAAAAGAGCCGTTACATTCATTGCATATACCGGACAGGCGATTACAATCCCATCAGCCTCAATCATCTTATCAACTATCGGTTTGATTTTGTCCCTGTGAGGACACTTTTCTTCGCCTTCAACAATGCATTTATAGCATCCGCTGCACAATGGGATTTTTTCCTTCATCAGATGAATCTCTTCAAATTCCCCATTCAAGTTGGCTTTTGCCTGTTCAACTATTTTCCAAGTGTTCTTGCATCTTGGTGACCCATTGATAATAACATATTTCATAATCATAACTCCTCAAGCTGTGTATCCAGAACTAATTTTTCCCTATTCTCAAATTGTCTGTCGAATTCATCCACATCACTTTCATCAACATCAAAGACGCAAGGATTGTGAAATGTTCCAAGTTTATTTTTCAAGCTGCTTTCGTCAAATATTTTAATCATGAAAAACAGACATTCCTCATTTGTATTTGTTCCATCCAGGAATACATTATATTTTGATGCCAATTCAAAGCCGAACCTGTGATAGTAATTCTCATCACCTATTACAAGGACAAATGGAATTCCTTCACGTCTAGCCAAATCGAGAGTGAATCCTATTAATTTTGATCCCAAACCCTGATTTTGATAATTCCGATGAATTGATATTGGGCCTAAAACCACTGCATCAACCTTTTCATCACCGTAATCTATAATGCCTAGAGAATAGTTAATGTGGCCCACGATTTGTTCACTGCATTCAATTACATAAGCCAAATCCGGGATAAAGCTTTCATCATTTCTTAATTGATGCACAATGTAATGTTCAAAAGCACCTGGGCGATATACGTTCCAAAATGAGTCCATTACAAGGTTTTCAACCCCTTCATAATCAGTTTCCATTTCAAGCCTTATTTTCATTGCATCACACCCTTACCGAATTATATAATAGTTCTATATGCTTTTGTGACTTTTCACATAGTGTTTCAACAAATTTCCCGTCATCTTCCGGATAATTGATGATGTAGTGCTCATACAAAAGGAACAAACCATACTTGTAGAATGATTCTGCAAGCTGTCTTGAGTCTGCATCTTCACGAATCAGCTTTTTGAATTTCATCAAGTCAAATAGTTTTATCCATCCTTCAATTACATCATTTAGTATGCTGTTTTTCAGGAATTCATTTATTTTTTCATTGTGATATGATTCAATCAGAATTATTCTTGTGATTTTTGACATTTTCTCGTCTTTCAGCTGAGAGGCAAATGCATTGAGACCCGCCTGGTAGAAATAATCAAAGCCGACATCAAGATTTGCGCTTGCATCTTCAAGGGGAATATCCTCTGAAAGCATCTGTTCAATATAAAACTTTAAAATCGAATCCAGAATGGCTTCCTTACTTTTATAATGATTATAGATTGAGCTTTCCTTTATTCCAACCTCTCTGGCAATTTGACGTATTGATACGCCATCATATCCAAATTGGGAGAACAAGTCAATTGAAACATTAAAAATTTTATCCTTGTTATTAATCTTCATTAACTAACAGTTGTTAGTCAAAGTTTATAAAACTAATGGTTGTTAGTTTTCATTAAATCAGTAAAAATAGCAATTACTCCAAACAAGCAAAACCTATGAAACACAGTTAATTCTTTAAAAAACTTGAAAAATTTCAGAAATCATCAATACTACGTTCAACAACATAATCAAATTCAAATAGAAATTATGAAGAGTAATAATTACTCCGCTTTTACAATTTTAAATGAATATATTCGGCAAAGTCAGTAATAAATCAAATATTAAATGAGCCGCATAGGATACCATGATATTACGTGTTTTCAAATAGACATAGAAATTAAAAATACTGCCTAATCCCTGTATCAAAAATACCTGAAGAAATCCTCCGTAAAAACCACCATGCACCAATCCAAAACAGAGCATGGAAATAAACAATGATATGACAAGTGAAACTTTACGGTTATGTGAAAAACGGTAAAGTACAAACATCGCCAATAAAACCATCAGTATTTTAAAAAGCTCTTCACCCATCAACTGAATAAACATTGATATGATTGAAATCAAATCAACACCCAAAGCCTCTTCAACCGGTGCAAAGCTTGCAATGCCCAGTTTAGACAAAATATAAAGCATTGCAAACGAATAAGCCATAGATAAAAATACACATAAAATAATAATATTAAAATCACTGAGTTTTATTTTTTTAAACAATAAATTAAGATGACCTCTTAAAAGATATATTGTCGGAAGCAATAATACAAGGCACAAAAACAAACTGAATTCAAAATCGCCCATAGGGATTGGAAAAACAATAGGCACTACAAATAATATCAAACAGACAAATAACAGCAATGCCCCCTTTAAGGAAAGTTCTGTTTCACCAGTGTAAAAAGGCAAGTCCTCATCATGATTTTCAAATTTAAAATAATCTACCATAAAATACCTCAAAACTTGAAATGAGATTTCAAATAGCTTACAAAAATTGAAGCGGCTGTTAAATCAGCTGTTGTTCCAGGATTATATTTATTTTTATATAAGTAATCGTCAAATTCACCAACCCTATCCATAAAGTCAGGTGAATCCTTCATCTTAAGCAAATCCCGTGTCATCAGTGATATTTTAAGAGCTTCCTCATCACCATATTTTCTTGAAATCAGAGTGTCCGGAACATGAGACAAAATTGTCAGGAATGTTAAAAGACAAGCCTCATTCTTGGTTTTACTTTCCTTCAACTCATGATAGGTAGGATAACCTATCTCAAAAACTGCCGGCATGTCTGAAGTCATCTCACGTGCAAGCATGTCCCATGGAGCGGAGATTTTCAACACATCATACATTGTCTGATTATTGTCCCTTAACTCCTGCTTTGCATTGTCGCTTGCAACATCATATTCATCCTGATCACCCATTCCACCGGCATCGGCAATGTTGATTGCATCATACAAGTCACATGCATCATCAACGGAAGTGTTTGACATTAATAGTTTGATGTTTTCCCTGATATCATCAAATGAATCGCTGATTGAAGCAGCAACCGATATCGGAGTGGTCATCATGACGATTCCCAAATTGGTATTGTTTTTAATCCACCTGTCGGTTTCAGCCACTGCCTGGAGAATATATTTTCCCAGTTCAGGGTTTTCAACATCCACATCACTGCATGCTTCACGGATTGTGTCTCCAATAACAATACCGCTGATGATAAAGTCTTCAAACTCCATATCATCATAGTCACGGGTACGGTGAACATTTCCAGGTTTTGGATAACCGCTTACTTCTAAAGCGGAAGCTATTTGTGCAATCTTTGCTATTTCATCTGCATTCATTCTATCACATCATTTAAAAGCAAATAGGGTGCAAAATTGGTGATTATCAAGTCTGCTCCAGCACGTTTAATTGACAATAATGATTCGGTTATTGTCCTTTCAGTTAAAAATCCTTTCTCAATTGCAGCCATGAGCATGGCATATTCTCCACTTACATTATATGCAACCAAAGGCAACATGAACTCGTCTCTTACCATGCGGACAACGTCAAGGTAAGGAAGGGCAGGTTTAACCATTAAAAAGTCACAGCCTTCAATCACGTCAAGTTCACATTCACGGATTGCCTCAACAGCATTGGCCGGATCCATCTGGTATGACTTTCTGTCACCTGCATGAGGAGATGAACAGGCAGCAACACGGAATGGCTCGTAAAATGCTGAAGCGTATTTGGCTGAATAGGACATTATCATCACATTGGTGTAACCGTTTTCATCCAAACATTCACGTATTGCCCCAACACGCCCATCCATCATGTCGGACGGTGCTACGATATCGGCTCCGGCTTGGGCATGGGACAATGCGACTTTTGCAATATAAGGCAAGCTTTCATCGTTCAATATTTCTATGCCATCATCAGTATCATCGTTTTCGACTATCATGCCGCAATGGCCGTGTGAAGTGTACTGGCAAAGGCATACATCAGTGATGACAACCAAATCTGTTTCTTTTTTGAGTCTGCGCACTGCCTTTTGAACAATGCCTGTTGCAGAGTAATCCGGTGATGCTATCTCATCTTTAGTTTCTTCTTTTGGTATTCCAAATACAATGATTGATTTTAATCCTTTTGCCTCCAATTGCTTTGCAAACTCAATCCCACTATCAAGAGAATATCTGTATTCACCTGGAAGTGATGAGATTTCCTCTTTTTCATCTCCTGTGAGTTCTTCTTTAAAATAAATTGGATAGATTAAATCATCTTTTTCAAGTTTAGTTTCACGCACGATATTTCTTATTTTAGCATTTTTTCTTAATCTTCTCATTCTTGTAATTGGAAAAACCATAATAATCACTTAATTTATTATATTTGATTTGAAATTATTTAAAATTTTTAGTAAAATGATATATAATTAAAAAAATAAACTATCTTAAAGAGGTAAAACATGTCAAATTCAATAGGAGAAAAATTTCAAGTAACAAGTTTTGGAGCAAGTCACGGAGCGGCTGTTGGAGCCATTGTTGACGGATGCCCTGCAAACTTAGAATTAACACAAAAAGACATTCAAAAGGAATTGGATAAAAGAAAACCTGGAACCAGTAGCGTAACCACTCCCCGTAAAGAAGCCGATGAGGTTCAAATACTTTCAGGAATTTTTGAAGGTAAAACAGATGGTACACCAATAACCTGCGTTGTTTTTAACAAGAACCAGAAATCAAAAGATTACTCTATGTTTAAAAACACTCCTCGCCCATCCCATGGGGATTTCGGTTGGATGATGAAATACGGCAACTACGATTACAATGGAGGAGGCCGTGGAAGCGGCAGAGTCACTATCGGACATGTTATTGGCGGTGCAATAGCTAAAAAATTATTGAAAACCCAAAATATTGAAATTATTTCTCATGTCACCCAAATTGGAAATATCAAGGCCGAACCACAAGATTTGACAACAATTAAAGAGAATATTGAAAAAAATCCTATCCGCTGCGGCGATTTAACTACCGCTAAAGAAATGGAGGAATTGATTTTATCCAAAAAGCAGGAAGGAGATTCCGTTGGTGGAATTGTTGAAACCATTGCCGTTGGAGTTCCGGCAGGCCTTGGCGAACCTGTATTTGAAAGGCTTGACGGAGATCTTGCAAGGATATTGATGAATATCGGTGCGGTCAAAGGTGTTGAAATAGGTCTTGGATTTGATGTTGCAACACATAGCGGTTCTGAAATAAACGATGCTTACCAAATCGAAAATGATAAGGTTACAACAAAAACCAACAACTCCGGAGGAATTAT
>Ga0256405_10009446_pt1 | contig 13342 bp, 10 predicted proteins | sample RumenRJG_02DNA_FD_189096 | JGI IMG/M metagenome (GOLD analysis project Ga0256405, IMG submission 189096) | Bovine rumen microbial communities from Lethbridge, Alberta, Canada - RJG_02 | ecosystem: Host-associated > Mammals > Digestive system > Stomach > Rumen | place: Canada: Alberta...
GCCCGGGCTGCGCGGATCTGTACAGTCCGAAGACGCTGGCCTCGACCATGGGCTCTGTTTTTCATCTGCCGATTGTGGCGGTGGAGGACCTGCCGGGAATGCTGCATGCCTTTGCGGAAAAGGGCACGGCGGTCATCGCGACGGAGCTGGGCGGGGAGGATTTTTACCAGGCCTGTCCGCAGGAACCTGCCGTCCTGGTGATTGGAAATGAAGGAAACGGGATCTCGGAGATCGTCAGCCGGCAGGCCACCTGTCATCTGGCACTGCCCATGCGGGGCGGAGCGGAAAGTCTCAATGCCTCCGTTGCCGCTGGGATCATGATTTATGAGATGGCCAGACGGAGTGGGCAGCCGGTCCCTGCTGCGCGGCGCTGATAGTTGTATTTCTGAGATGAGACGGTGCCGACAGACCAGGCTGCGGCTAAGGAGCTCGACGCGAAGCGCCAAGCTGTCAAGAGTGAGCATTGGAAATGAGACGGTGCCGACAGACCAAGTTGAGGATCGTAAAAAAAGGAGGAAAAAGCTATGCTTGAATATCGTTATGATACACAGCTTCTGATCGATGGGAAGAACCTGGATGAGGATGAAATTTACGATTACTTTGTCGACAATTTCAAGGGTGACAGCCTGCTGGCCGTGGGGGATGAGGACCTGATTAAGATCCACTATCATACCAATGAGCCCTGGAAGGTGCTGGAATACTGCTCCACGCTTGGGGAGATCTACGACATTGTGGTGGAGGATATGGACCGTCAGAGCCGTGGGCTGAAAGGATAAACATGGAGAGGTATTCACTTGGAATGATCCTTGAGGCCAGAGAGCGTCTCAGAGGAATAGTTCAGAGAACCGGACTGGTGGCATTTCCGGCCCTGTCAACAGAGGAAAGCATCCTGTATCTCAAGACGGAGGACCTGCAGAATACCGGTTCCTTTAAGGTTCGCGGAGCCTACATCAAGATTGCGGGGCTTACGGAGGAGGAACGGGCAGCCGGGGTCATTGCCTCATCCGCCGGAAATCACGCGCAGGGGGTTGCGCTGGCAGCCCTGCAGTTCGGAGTGCCGGCAACCATTGTCATGCCTACCGGGGCGCCGCTTTCAAAGGTGAAGGCGACGATGGAACTGGGGGCCAAAGTCGTGCTGCACGGAACCGTGTATGATGATGCCTATGAGGAAGCCAGGCGGATTCAGAAGGAAACGGGCGCGACCTTTATCCATCCCTTTGATGATCCGCTGGTCATCGCCGGGCAGGGAACCATCGGGCTTGAAATCATGGATGACCTGCCGGATGTGGACACGATTGTGGTGCCCATCGGCGGCGGCGGTCTGGCCAGCGGCGTGGCGGCAGCCGTCAAGCTGCTCCATCCCGAGGTAAAGGTGATCGGCGTTCAGGCCTCCGGGGCGGCCGGAATGAAAGCCTCTTTTGAAGCGGGACATGTGGTGTGTCTGCCCTCAGCCAAGACGATCGCGGACGGCATTGCCGTCAAGCAGCCCGGCGAACTGACGTTTGAGATGTGCCGGAAGTTTCTGGATGATATCGTGACGGTGGATGATGATGAAATCGCCCAGGCGATCCTTCTGCTGATGGAAAAGGGCAAGATGGTGGCGGAGGGCGCCGGCGCAGCGCCTGTTGCGGCGATAATGAATCAGAAGATTGAGCGCAGGGGGAATGTGGTCGCCCTGGTTTCCGGCGGAAACATTGATGTGACCATGATTTCCCGGATCATCGAAAAAGGTCTCCTTCGGGCAGGCCGCGTCAGCAAGCTCCGCATTGTCCTCAAGGATATTCCGGGACAGCTGGAGATTGTCAGCCGTATTATCGGCTCTGCCGGAGCCAATGTCATGGCTGTGCACCATGACCGGACCAATGTTGACCTGGATATCCGGGATGCCATTCTTGAGATTACCATGGAAACCCAGGACCGTGAGCACGCCATGCGGGTCATTGAGAGCCTCAGGGAGGCCGGATTTACGGTAAACTGAGAAATGACCCTCAGTTTTGAGCGATTGCCGTGTTTTTTCTCATTTTCGGGATTGAAATGCAGGAATGCATTTGATACAATATAGAATGGCGCTCTGAAAGAGTGCTGTATCAATAGGGCAGAAACGGGCTGCGGTGCAGACCGGTTCAGCCGGATCACCGCGAAGGATTTTAGGAGGAACATTTTCATGCAGAAGTCATTTGAACTGAAGCCCGATTGCAAATTAACGTTTACCTATACATATGATTATGATGAAGCGTATCCGGAAGCACTGAAAGTCGCCAATACGATTCGTTTCCCGGGATTCCGCAAGGGCCATGCGCCTTTCGGCCTGGTGGTGCGTTCCTACGGACTGGATGCGCTTTTTGATAGTGCCTTTTCGAAGCTGATGACGATGAAAGATCTGTATCGTGACCTGGATGAAACCGGACACAACTCCATGTTTTACCCCGAATTCTCCACTAAGCCCGTGAAAAAGGGTGAGCCGGTGGTTTACGAGGTGGTATGGACGATTGAGCCGCAGGTGGAACTGGGCGAATACAAGGGAACGAAGCTGACGGTGCCGGAGGAGACGGTGACCGATGAGATGATCGACAACCGGATTCAGGCAGAGCTTCGCAAGCAGACCTCTTTCACCAATATCACGGACCGTCCCTGCCAGAACGGGGATATGGTAACGGTGGACTATGCCGGAACCATTGACGGAGTCGCGTTTGCCGGCGGAAGCGCGGACAACGCCAGCTTCAGGCTGGGTGAACATACCTATCTGCCGGAGCTTGAGGATGGCATCGTGGGCATGAGCGTCGGCGAGGAAAAAGACGTGAATGTGCACTTCCCGGAGACTTACGATAAGTCCCTTGCCGGCAAGGATGCGGTTTTCCATGTCAAACTGTCGGCCATTGTCGAGGAAAAGCTGCCTGAACTGGATGATGATTTTGTCCAGGATATCAGCGATTTCGATACCGTTGAGGAGTATCGCGAGAGCGTCCGCAAGGCACTGCAGAAAGAAGTGGAGGACAGGAACCGCAGACATCTGTCTGACCGGATCATCGAGCATGTTGAAAACCTGTCCAAGATCGAAATTTCCGGACAGATGATGGACATGCAGACCCAGCATATCTATGATACGTACGTCAAGCGGTATGCGGCGATGGGCCGGGATTATGAGAAGATGCTGGAGAGTTCGGGCCTCGGCAAGCAGTTTGGCATGATGATGTGCAGAGAAGAAGCCGAGCGTCTGCTGAAGAGCTACGTTATCACCCAGAAGCTGGTGAGTGAGCTGGGAATCGAGGTAACGGATGAGGACATCGAGGACCTCATGGAGGAAAGCCGCGAGGAACTGGGCGACCGGTATGATGAGTTCGTTGAAAGAATGACGGAAACCGATAAAGACGCGCTCCGCGAAGAGTGCCAGCTTCGCAAACTGGGGGAGGCCATGAAGGAACTGATGGAGATTACCTTTGTGGCGCCGGATGATCCCTCTCTCAAACCCGCTGCCCCTGAGGCCGGGAATGAGCAGGCAGAGGAGAAGGCGGCTGAGGACGGAAAGGAATAATCATGGCGGGAATGCAGTATTTTGAGCCCAGCGTCATTGAAAAAACAGCTTACGGCGAACGCGCTTATGATGTGTATTCAAGACTGCTGAAGGACCGTGTCATTTTCCTGCGCGGCGAGGTGAACGAGGCGCTGGCAAACAGTATTGTTGCCCAGCTCCTGTTCCTCGAAATGGAGGATGCGGATGCGGAGATTTCCATGTACATCAACAGCCCGGGCGGCAGTGTGACGGATGGCATGGCGATCTTTGACACCATGCGCTATATCCGGCCCAAGGTTCGCACGGTCTGCCTTGGCATGGCCGCCTCCATGGGTGCCTTCCTCCTGATGGCCGGTGAGCCCGGCATGCGGATGGCGCTGCCCAACAGCGAGGTCATGATTCATCAGCCCAGCGGCGGCGCCAGCGGCCAGGCAACGGATGTTCAGCTGCATGCGCAGTGGCTGCTGAGGACCAAGCAGAAGATGAACAGCCTGATGAGTGAGATGACCGGTCAGCCGCTTGAGCGCATCGAGCGGGATGTGGAACGGGATTACTTCATGACGGCGGAGGAAGCAAAGGCCTACGGCATCATTGATGAGATTTTTGTTCCGCGGACAAAATGAGTTGAAGCAATTGAGGTTTCTGAATGGCAAAAATAAATGATCCTAATGCGCCGCGTATCGCCAGATGTTCGTTCTGCGGGAAACCGCAGGATCAGGTCCGGCGGCTGATCGCCGGAAACGATGCGTATATCTGCAACGAATGCGCGGAACTCTGTCAGGAAATTATCCGGGAGGATTTCTACTACCAGGATAGCTTCGGGACCGTCAAGAGTGTTCCGAAGCCGACAGAGATCAAGGCTTTTCTGGATGAATATGTCATCGGACAGGAAAAGGCAAAGCGGGTTCTCTCGGTAGCGGTCTACAACCACTACAAGCGGATCAACAGCGGCATGAAGTCAAGGGATGTGGAACTGCAGAAGTCCAATATTGTCATGGTCGGTCCTACCGGCTGCGGCAAGACCTTCCTGGCTCAGTCCCTGGCGAAGATGCTGAATGTTCCCTTTGCCATTGCCGATGCCACCAGCCTGACGGAGGCGGGTTATGTGGGTGAGGATGTGGAGAACATCCTGCTGCGCCTGATCCAGAACGCCAATTATGACGTGGAAGCGGCACAGCGCGGCATCATCTATATCGATGAAATTGACAAGATCGCCCGCAAGAGTGAGAATCCGTCCATCACCAGAGATGTTTCCGGCGAGGGCGTGCAGCAGGCGCTGCTGAAAATCATCGAGGGAACGGTGGCCAGCGTTCCGCCGCAGGGCGGCCGCAAGCATCCGCACCAGGAATTCATTCAGATTGACACCACCAATATCCTGTTCATCTGCGGCGGCGCCTTTGATGGCATCGACCGCATCATTGAGAAGCGTCAGGGTTCCACCGTCATGGGCTTTGGCGCGGATGTAAAGGGACATACCAAACGGGAAATCGGGGAGATTCTGGATGATATCCGGGCAGAGGACCTGCTCAAGTTTGGTCTGATTCCGGAATTTGTCGGCCGTCTGCCCATCGTGGTGACACTGAGCGGACTGGATGAGGATGCGCTGGTGTCCATTCTGACCAAGCCCAGAAATGCGCTGGTCAAGCAGTACGGCGCATTGCTTGCTATGGACGGAGTGGAACTGGAGTTCACGGAGGAGGCCCTTCGGGCGATTGCCAGGAAGGCCATTGACCGCAAGAGCGGTGCCCGCGGACTGCGTGCCATTGTGGAAAACGCGTTGATGGATACCATGTTTACGCTGCCGGACCGCAACGATGTCTCCAAAGTGGTGATTTCCGGGGAGACGATTGAGAAAGGGAAGCAGCCGGAACTGATTCAGGGCGAACCCAAGCGCCGCAAAACGGCCGGGACTCTTCGCCGGGACAGTCTGCCCGTGGTCGGAACCGAACCTTCCGTATCGTAAAATTAGTGAGGCGGGAACAAGCGGTGTTCCCGTCTTTTCTGCAATCCATTGTGGAAAGGAGAAACTGAAATGGACTATACGACAGAAATGGTCGTCTATCCTCTGGTGCCCATGCGCGGCATAAATCTGTTCCCGGGAACCGTTCTCCATTTTGATGCGGGACGGGAACGCACGGTTGAGGCACTGGAACAGGCCAGGAAAAAAGACAGCATGATCTTTTTGACGGGACAGAAAGAGATCAACGTGGAATCACCGGAAATGGATGACCTGTATTCCATCGGAACCGTGGCGAGAATCCGGCAGATTGTCAAAATGCCGGGACAGCGGACCCGAGTCATTGCAGAGGGACTCAAGCGCGGGCGGCTCTGTGAACTCATCCAGGAGGAAACCTATGCTTCAGCCAATGTAGAGGTCCTGGTGCCTGTGGTTCAGGAGATGACGGCCGAGGTTGAGGTGCTGATGAAGACCGCCCGGGAGTATTTCCAGCGGTATGTGGAATCCGGCGGGAAAGTCACCCGCGACCGGGTGGACAATATCATGCGCCTGGAGGATCCGGGTGAACTGGCGGACATTCTGGCAGCCAATGTGGTGACCAAGATGGAGGACCGCCAGGAGATTCTTGAAATTATGAACCCGTGTGAACGGCTTGAACGGGTCTGTGCCCTGATGCTGACCGAGACGGAAATGGTCGGGATTGAGCGCGAGGTGCAGCAGCGCGTCCGGGAGCAGGTTTCCGAGAATCAGAAAGAGTACTTCCTGCGGGAGCAGATCAAGGCCATCCAGAATGAGCTGGGTGACGGGGATGTGCTCAATGAGGTGGATGATCTGCGGAAGAAGCTGGCCGACATTCCCATGAATGAGGAAGCGCGGGAGCGGACGGAAAAGCAGCTGGACCATCTGTCCCATATGTCGACGTACAATCCCGAGGCGACGGTGGTGCGGACGTATGTGGAAACACTGATGGAGCTCCCCTGGGGCAAATATACGGAGGATGATCTGGACCTTGACCGGGCCAGGGCCGTCCTGGCCGAGGATCACTGCGGACTTGAGGATGTCAAGGAACGCGTGATTGAATATCTGGCCGTCCGTAAAATCAAAAAGGACATGAAGGGGCCCATCCTCTGCTTTGTGGGACCGCCGGGTGTCGGCAAGACCTCCGTGGCCCGCAGCATTGCCCGGGCACTGGGACGGAAATTCGTCCAGATGTCCCTGGGCGGCGTCCGGGATGAGGCGGAGATCCGCGGTCATCGCCGGACCTATCTAGGCGCAATTCCGGGCCGGATTCTGAGCTCACTGCGGCAGGCCGGCACCATGAATCCGGTGTTCCTGTTCGATGAGATTGACAAGATGGGCATGGATGTGCGCGGCGATCCGGCCAGCGCCATGCTGGAGGTGCTGGACAGCGAGCAGAATTTCGCATTCCGGGATCACTATCTGGAGGCGCCCTTCGATCTCTCCAGCGTCATGTTTATTACCACGGCCAATACGGTTGAAACGATTCCGCAGCCGCTGCTGGACCGCATGGAGATCATTGAGGTCAACGGATACACGGAGGATGAAAAACTGGACATCGTCCGGGAACATCTTCTGCCGGACCAGATTAAGGAACATGGCCTTGAGCCCGAATCTGTGACATTGTCCGAGGCGGTGATCCGCCAGCTGATCCAGGGCTATACCCGGGAGGCCGGCGTTCGCGGACTCAAGCGGGATATCGGGAAGATCGTGCGCAAGAGCGCGGTGGAGATGCTGGATTCAGGCGTCACGACGGTGACCGTCGACGGCGACAAGCTGCTCAGCTTCATGGGCGCACCGCATTTCCACTATGAAAAGGCAGGGGAAAAAGCCGAGGTCGGCGTGGTGAACGGGCTTGCCTGGACCGCGGCCGGCGGTGATACCCTGCAGATTGAGGTTCAGATCATGCAGGGCAGCGGGGTGCTTGAAACCACCGGAAGCCTGGGCGATGTGATGAAGGAAAGCGCCCACGCGGCACTTACCTGGGTCCGGGCCCACATGGAGGAACTGGGTATTACACGGAAAATCAGCAAAGATACCGACATCCACATTCACGTGCCCGAGGGAGCCGTCCCCAAGGATGGTCCCAGCGCGGGCGTGACCATGACCACGGCGCTCGTATCCGCCCTGACCGGCATTCCGGTTCGCCAGAATGTTGCCATGACGGGTGAGGTCACCCTCCGCGGTCGGGTTCTGCCCATCGGCGGGCTCAAGGAAAAGCTGCTGGCCGCCCTTCGGGCGGGCATCGATACGGTGCTGATCCCGAAGGAAAATGAGAAGGATCTGGAGAAAATTCCGGAGAATGTGAAAACCGCGATCCGGATCATTCCGGTGGAGGATGTAAAAGAGGTCCTGGAGGTAGCGCTCCTCACGGAACAGAAGGCAGCCAAAAAGAAAAACGGCGGCCGGAAAAAGACGGATAAGGTGAAAGTGCTGCCCAGCGGAACCATGGATGTAAAGCCGCCGGTGCGGGCGTGAGGCAGCCATGATTATCAGACGTGCGGACTTTATCACCTCCATGAAAGAATACGGCGCCTTTCCGGGAAAGGGAATGCCGGAAATCGTCTTTGCCGGACGGAGCAATGTGGGCAAGTCGTCCATGATCAACAAGCTGACGGGCCGCAGCAAGCTGGCCCGGACCAGCGCGGATCCGGGCAGAACCCGCCTGATCAACGTCTTTCGCATCAATGATGAGATCAACCTGATCGATCTCCCCGGATACGGCTTTGCCCGTGTCAGCAAGCAGGAACGCCTTTCCTGGGGGAAGATGATGCAGGACTACTTTGCCCGGACGGAGGATCTGGCCCACGTGTTTCATCTGGTGGACATCCGCCATGAACCCTCACAGGAGGACGACGAAATGAACACCTTTCTGCGGCAGGCCGGGATTCCCTTTTCGGTCATCGCCACGAAGGCGGACAAGATCTCACGCGGTGCCAGGCTGAAATACCTGGCGCCCATCTGCCGGGCTCTTTCGGTGCAGCCCTGGCAGGTGATCCCGTTTTCCTCACAGGACGGAACCGGACGGGATGCGGTGCTGAATCTGATTGAGACGACATGTTACGCAGAGGAAATCCTCGACGAAAGCGCCGATGATTCCCCAAAATAAACCGTCTTTCGTCATTCCCGTTTCGTGGAAAAAGTCAACAACGGTGCTTTTAAGAGGTGAGCTTGCTCGCCTCTTTTTGCTTATTCGTTTTGGGTGTGCTGAATTGGACAGACGGCCGCGAGGCGACAAAAGACAGCAGACGGAAAGGAATGGCCCTGTTGCGCATCGACAGTCAGTCGGTTGCCAGTCTGACGGTTTCCAGTCCGATGCCGCGTTTCCGGTATTCAGGGACGGTTCCGACACAGCCGGGGCCTCCGATGTGGACCCCGTCATAGGTGCCCATGTCATCCAGAATGCAGAAGGAGACGATTTTGTCCTGATCAAAGGCGCAGAGAAACCGGTTGCTGGGACTGAAGTACGGCACCCAGTCAGTCCTCACTTTTCGTACCGCCTCCCGGAGGACAGAAAGATCGCCGTTAAACAGGCCAAAGGCAATGCTCTCCGGGCTTTGAACCGGGGAGGCAGGGCGTGCCGTCTCATTCAGATGGAGGACAAGTTCTGAATACAGACCGTTTTCGGGGAGACGGCAGATTCGTTCCTCCCTGAAGAATCCCGGGTTCATTCGGTTAAAAATATCCTTGTAGTTCATAGGCGCTGTTCATCCTTTTTCTGACCGTATGGTCATTTGTCTTAATCCTGTACCGCTCCGGAGGGCGGCGCTTTTTGCGCGTCCGGAATCTGTCTGAGGAGGTGAGGGGATCGATGGAAGGATTTATACAGGGTTTGTCAATGGGCATGCAGCGGGGGATGACCGCGGCATGGTTGACCGGTTTGCCGTGTATATTAGCACATTTGGTGACGGGAAACAAACGGGACGGGCAGAGGGGCGGAGGGTCAAATGTGGAAACATGCTGATTTTGTATAGACAATTGTTTAGCAAGGTGCTATAATCACACAGCGGTTGAACGGAGGCAGTCGGAATTCCTTTATTCCGATACCATGCCGATTGTCAACCCACATTATGCGAGTTATCTTGCAAATACTTTAAGGAGGAACTTTTATGAAGAAGCTGCTTTGCGCACTGCTGGTTGCGATGATGGCTCTGTCCATGCTCGCAGTCGCATCTGCCGAGACCGCTGAGAAGCTGCCGTTCCACGTCGGCATCGTCACCGGTACCGTTTCCCAGTCTGAGGACGACCGTCGCGGCGCTGAGGCTTTCCAGGCCAAGTACGGCGAGGATGTCGTCAAGCTGGCCACTTATCCGGACAACTTCCCGGATGAGAAGGAAACCGTTGTTCAGACCATCGTCAATATGGCGGATGATCCTGAGATGAAGGTTATCGTTGTCAATCAGGGTGTTCCGGGAACCGCTGAGGCATTCCGGAAGATCAAGGAAATGCGCAATGACATCATCTGCATCTGCGGCGAGTCCCAGGAAGACCTTCCGGTCATCGCTGATGCGGCTGATCTGGTCGTGGTCAATGACTTCGTTTCCCGTGGTTATCTGATCATCAAGACCGCTGCCGATCTCGGCTGCAAGACCTTCGTTCACATCTCTTTCCCGCGTCATCTTGGTATCGAGTCTCTGAGCCGTCGTCTCGCTGTTATGCAGGAAGCCGGCAAGGAACTGGGCGTTGAAATCCAGATGGAGACCGCACCTGACCCGACCAGCGACGTTGGTGTTTCCGGTGCTCAGCAGTACATTCTCGAGAAGACTCCGGAATGGATCGAGAAGTATGGCAAGGATTCCGCTTACTTCTGCACCAATGACGCTCATACCGAGCCGCTGCTCAAGCAGCTTCTGGCCTATGGCGGCTATTTCATCGAGGCTGACCTGCCGTCTCCGCTGATGGGATATCCGGGCGCTCTGGGCGTTGACCTCACCGAAGCCAACGGCGATTTCGCGAAGATCCTTGCGACCGTCGAAAAGGCAGTGGTTGAAAAAGGCGGCGCCGGCCGTTTCGGCACCTGGGCGTTCTCCTATGGCTATGCTTCTTCCTATGCACTTGCGCTGCACGGCGTCAATGTTGCTCTTGGCAACAGCGAGCTCACCGAGATGGATGACATTTCCGATGCATTTGAAGAGGTTTCCAATGTCAGCTGGAACGGTGCAAACTACACCGATGCAACCACAGGCGTAAAGACCGAGAACCTGTTCCTGGTCTATCAGGACACCTATATCATGGGCGATCCGGGCCACTTCATGGGCACCCCGGATGTTGAGATTCCTGAGAAGTATTACACGGTCCACTAATTAAATTGATAACAAAGGGGAGGGGTTCCCTCCTCTTTGTTTTAGTAAGGTAGAGATAAGATGAGTGATCATGTGCCTTTGCTGGAAATGAAGAATGTCGCTAAAGACTTCTTCGGAAACCAGGTACTTAAGGACATCAACCTGAAACTGGAGGCCGGAGAGGTCCTGGGACTGGTTGGTGAAAACGGCGCAGGAAAATCCACGCTGATGAAAATCCTGTTCGGCATGACCGAAATCAACGAAACCGGCGGATATGATGGAGAAGTACTTTTTAATGGGAAAGTACTTCATTTTACGTCTCCGTTTGATGCGCTGGCAGAAGGAATCGGCATGGTGCATCAGGAGTTTTCTCTGATTCCGGGATTTACTGCCACTGAGAATATTCTTCTGAATCGCGAACCGCAGAAAAAAAGTGTTGTCTCTGAAGTGTTTGGCGAGCGCCTGAATACGCTTGACCGGAAAAGCATGAAGCAGAAAGCGGATGGGGCAATCGATAAGATGGGCATGCATATCGACGGCAATATGGTGATTGCGGATATGCCTGTCGGACACAAACAGTTTACAGAGATTGCGCGGGAACTCAGCAAGGAACAGCTGAAACTCCTCATTCTGGATGAACCGACAGCGGTTCTGACGGAGCAGGAGGCAGAGGTTCTGCTTCAGTCCATCCGCGGCATGGCATCCAGAGGCATTGCAGTGATTTTTATCACTCATCGTCTGCATGAGATTATGTCTGTCTGTGACAAGGTCGTGGTCATGCGCGATGGCGTGCTTGTCCATGATGTTGCGGCAAAGGATACGAACATCCCGGAAGTCACGCGCTGGATGGTTGGCCGTTCGGTGAATATCGATGCACAGACGCACCGCAAGCCGCCTGAGACGCCGACCATCATGTCTATCCGGAAGCTCTGGGTGGATATGCCGGGTGAAACGGTGCGCAATGTCAGCCTTGACATCCGTGAAGGGGAGATCCTCGGCATCGGCGGTCTGGCAGGCCAGGGAAAGCTGGGCATTCCCAATGGAATCATGGGTCTTTACAATGCCGGCGGACAGGTGACCTTTGACGGGAAAGAGATTCCCCTCAATGCGCCCAGAAAATGTCTGGACAGCCAGCTGGCCTTTGTTTCCGAAGACCGCCGCGGTGTAGGACTGCTGCTGGATGAATCGCTTGAATGGAATATCGCATTCCCTGCCATGCAGATTCACAACAAGTTCCTGAAGAACTATCTGGGCGGACTCATCAAGTGGCGTGATGAAAAGGCCATCGGTGAGGTTACCCGGAAATATATTGAGGAACTGCAGATCAAGTGTACAAGTTCCAAACAGAAGGCAAAGCAGCTTTCCGGCGGAAACCAGCAGAAAGTCTGCCTGGCAAAGGCATTTGCCCTGAGTCCCAAGTTCCTCTTTGTGTCGGAACCGACGCGGGGAATTGATGTCGGTGCCAAGGCACTGGTTCTTGAAGCACTCAAGAAGTTCAACCGTGAGAATGGTGTTACGGTTGTCATGATTTCTTCTGAACTTGAAGAACTCAGGCAGATCTGCGATCGGATTGCCATTGTTTCAGGAGGACGCATTGCCGGCATTCTGCCTGCAACCAATTCCTCGGAGGACTTTGGCACGCTGATGGTCAGTAAGGTAGTGTAAGGAGGAAACGGAAGCTGTATGAGTGATTTAAGAAATGCAGGTACAGGCTGGCAGGAACAGCTTGTCAGTGCATATAAAAGCTTCGGTTTGCCGAGAATGATCATTGCCGGAATGCTGGTAGTGCTCCTCATTGCCGCACCGCTGGTAGGCGCTAATTTCTGGATGCAGATTACAAACGTGATCAATCGTTTCAGCTGGAACAGCGTTCTCGTACTTGCGATGGTGCCAATGGTACACTCGGGCTGCGGTCTGAACTTTGGACTGCCGCTCGGTATCATCTCCGGACTTCTCGGTGCAACCATCTCACTGGAGATGGGATTCACCGGCCCGATGAGCTTCGTCATGGCGATTCTCATTGCGACGCCGTTTGCGATCGTGTTCGGCATCGGATACGGCTGGCTGCTCAACAAGATCAAGGGCGGAGAGATGATGATTGCGACGTATGTCGGATTCTCATCCGTTTCATTCATGTGTATGATGTGGCTTCTGCTGCCGTACCGGAAACCGGACATGGTCTGGGGATATGCCGGAACCGGTCTGCGCACCACCATCAGTCTTGAAGGGTATTATGATCAGATTCTGGCCAAATTCCTCCAGATCCGTATCGGCAGCCTTGTCATCCCCACCGGTTCGCTGCTGTTCTTCGCGTTTCTGGCTTTCCTGATGTGGGCTTTCCTGCATACAAAGACCGGAACAGCCATGACGGCAGTCGGCTCGAACCCTGTTTTTGCAAAGGCAGCCGGCATCAATGTGGATAAGATGCGCATGCTCTCCGTTGTGCTCAGCACCTGGCTTGCCGCCATCGGCATTCTGGTGTATCAGCAGGGATTCGGCTTCATCCAGCTGTACATGGCGCCTTTCAACATGGCGCTTCCGGCTGTTTCCGCAATCCTGATCGGCGGTGCAAGC
>Ga0256405_10009447_pt1 | contig 13341 bp, 10 predicted proteins | sample RumenRJG_02DNA_FD_189096 | JGI IMG/M metagenome (GOLD analysis project Ga0256405, IMG submission 189096) | Bovine rumen microbial communities from Lethbridge, Alberta, Canada - RJG_02 | ecosystem: Host-associated > Mammals > Digestive system > Stomach > Rumen | place: Canada: Alberta...
TGTCGCTATCCACTTCAACGGAAGCACCGTCGACCAATCCGCTGATGTCGGATGGGGAATCGACCATTGGAATATCTGACATTATCGCACCTGTTGCTATAATCGGCTCGGCCTTGAGGCAGATGATTGCTTTTGGAGCAGTATTGTTCTTTTTCATCTGGAAAATCACATAAGAGCCGACAGTTGAACCTTTCCCACCTGGAATGAAAAGAATCTTGTCTTTAATGATTTGGCCTTTTAACTCATGGTTTGGGTCAATGACCTCACCGGTTTCAGGGTTCACTCCCCCCAGGAAGCTTATAGCCTCATCACTACAGATTAACTCTCCACTTGCTTTTCCCTTAGAAATATTCCTGCAATCCACCATAAAAATCACACAACTAATTTAAATCAAAAATCGAGTCAAGATATAAAAATTATTGTTGAATAATAATATATACAAACTATTATAAAAGTTTTAAAAAAAGATGGGAAAAATAATTTTTTGAAAAATGATTCAGAATGTATTAAAAAAATAATCCCCTTTAAAAACATAACACATCTAGATATATTAAAAAAATAATCCCCTTTAAAAACATAACACATCTAGATATATTAAAAAAATAATACCCTTTAAAAACATAAAATCCAATGTATTAAAAAATTAATACATTAAGGATATCAAAAAATAAATTAAAAAAAAATTTTGAATTAAACAACATCAACTTTCATGACTTCTCTAAGTACTGAAGTCGCATAGGACCCCTTGTCAATAGAGAACTCACACCAGACACCATCTTCGCAGGCTTCAGCGCCAGCATCCCAGACTTGGAAGCGAATAGCTCTCCTTAAACCGTGACTGCCCAATTTAGGCATTTTAGGACATTCGAAGTCTTCCCTTGTCAAATCATAGCCTGCAAGGATTTCCTCTTCCATTTCACCTACTTTGCCCCCTGCAAAAGGAACCTTTGTGCCGAATAATGGAGCTGTCTGATTGACTGCAAAGGAGCTTACCATTTCCTGAAACTCCTCAGGAGTCCTGTCCCTTACAATATGCTCCTCCTTGTCGATTAGAATGTCTCCTTCAATGTATTTGTCCATTCCCATGGCCACCCTTTCACTGACAACAGCATTGAAGAGATATGATTGATAAGCGTGAACGAACATTCTCTGCAAAGGCTTTGGAAGAGCATAGATGGCTCTTTTATAGGCCTTGTCACTTAATTCTATTTCGCTTTTATCAATATCTTCCACGCTGCATCCTCTCTCTTCAGCAAGACGCCTTGCAGCCTTGTTCTGCTCCTTGATAAGCTCGCGAATCATCATTTTCTCATAGCGCATTCCACCATGCATCAATTCCAATGATTTTTCCAAATCACCATCATCGTAAGCTTGTCTAGCCTTCTGGGAGTCTTCTCCTTCTTCAGGACTTGGATGTCCAATATAGCGCCCAACAGCTTCGCCAAGGTCATTTCTAACCAAAGCCTCGCCAACCAGATGGGTTGTAGTTCTAGGCTTTCCAAATCTCTGCCAGCCAAAGTAATTTGGAACTCCTGTTTTTTCAAGCTTTTTAAGGATTTTTTCGGCTCGTTTAGCCGCATCCTCATATGCCTCAAGGGGAGTGTTAAAGTTCTCCATTCCATCAATATCCTTGATGAGGATTCTGAACTTGTTTCCTTTGAGCTGACCCATTCTAAGCTTCTTGCGGCCGCGAGTGATTTCTAAAAACTCTGTGTTCTTTATGGCTCCAGCCAAGGCTTCGACTTCCTTGAACTGCTCTTCGGATTCCATATTGGAAATGCATATCCATTGGCGAGTAATGGCATTCTTGTCCTTCATTCCTGCAAATCCTGTTCTCTTGCGGCTAATATGCAGGTCTCTGGAGATATCAAGCAGGACATCGAGAGTGGATCTTCCAAGCTTTTCTATCCAAATCCAGATATTAGGTCCTTCACCATCAGGAAGCATTTCCGGAATTTCCTCGACGTAAAAGTCTTCCCAGCGGTTTCTTATAGTTCCTCCAATTCCCTTATCTTCAGTCACATATGTATTTGCATTAAGCATGGCCATTCCTCTAAAATGAATATATCAATAAAATCAGTTAATAAATTAAAAATGCCCCCGCCGGGATTTGAACCCGGGGAATGGGATCCGCAGTCCCACGTGTTGTCCAGGCTACACCACAGGGGCAAAGAAATGAAAAAATAGCGCTGTATAAAAAAATTACAAGCAATTAAATATATGTGAATTCATCTATATAAATATTAGGTATATAGGCATTAGTTTTTTAAGTGCCGTATCTATTGTTTTTAAAGGTTAAATGACAACACATAAAAGAAAAAAATCAATGCAAGAGAAATCATGAAACATACAATTTATATGAATAATTTCCATGATGTCTAATAGCTACAGTCACTTCATCACCATCCATGACATTTCCCCTGCTTGATAAAACCTTGCCTCCCAGTTGACTGGTTTCTGCAAATGAATAGTTGCCACGGGTGAAATAAATCGAAAAGAATTCATCCAATATTCGGGTTACTTCTCTCTGGGAGGAAAGAGAGTTGTTATTATAATCAAGAGTGTATGAAATTATCTCCAAGGTGGAATGGTCCCTGTCTGTAGCTTTTGAGGATAAAATCTCCATGAGGTCCTGACTTGTTTTGAAATCACTGTTTTCTTCTGACAAGCTTGGAACTTCAATCTCCATGACCATGTTGAATGCAATGAAAACCATGAAAAGCAGAAACACTGCAAGCAGAGAATCAAACAATGACAAAAATCCTCTCTCATCTTTAATTATTTCAAGCATAAAAATCACAATTTGTTTATTATAATATTATGATTAAATTTCTTTATATAAAAAATTAATGATTAATTAGGCTTAAAAATTAATATTAAGTTATAAAATTGTTTTAATTTTGAAAAAAATTCCAAATTAATAAAAATTAATAAAAATAAAAAAGAATTACAAGTTAATAAAAAATTACAAATCAAAAGCAATAATTATAAATTAAAAATAAATCGATTAAAGAATCGAAAATAAGAAAAATAAAAAAGTCCTATTTGGAAAAATAAAAAAAATCCGAATAATAAAAAATAAAAAAAGCCCAATTTGGAAAAATAAAAAAAGAAATTAAAGAATAAAAATTATTCCTTAACCATTTGAGCCAATTTCTTACCTACTTCATAACATTGATCAAGAACGTCATCTGTAGGAACATATAATGTCTCGACTGCATCTTCTTCTAAAACGTCGAATCCTGCAGCATTCAGGTTTTCAGTAAGCTTTCTAATAGCTCCTCCAGCCCATCCCTTGGATGAGAACAATACTGCTTTCTTGCGTACGCCTGTATTGCCGAATCTCAGGCAGTCCAGATAGTACATGAGCTTTCCAACTCTTGGGAACGGACCGTTCATCATGGTTGGAACACCTAAGCATATTGCCTTGCTGTCAAGAATCTCAGCTACGATGTCTGATTCAATATCCTTCTTCAAGTAGAACATCTTGGCTTCAACGCCTTCGGACATGATTCCCTCCATCACAGCATGAGCCATTTTCTGAGTGGAATGGTGCATTGTGTCATAGATTACTGTGATTTTCTCATCAGCATCGCCGGTTGCCCATTTCGCATACATGTCAATAGCTGTTTGAGGATTGGTCCAGATTTGACCATGACATGGAGCAATCATTGTAACCTTGTCCAGATATCCTGCTTCTGTCATTTCAGTTACTTTCTTAACTACAAGACGGGAACTTAAGGACACGAGGTTTGCATAGAATCTTTTAGTGTGCAATGCAAGGTATCCTGGATCAACATCAGTGTCGAATCTCTTGCTTTCACAGATATGCTGGCCGAATGCATCGTTGGAGAAAAGGATTCCTCCTTCATTGTATAAAGTGAAGTTGCTGTCAGGCCAGTGAAGCATGTTTGCACTGATGAAAGTGAATGATTTTCCACCTAAATCCAAAGTGTCTCCGGTTTTGATTACATTGAATTCAGGACAGTCAAGACCCGGGAACTGGAGAGGAATGTTTTCGGCTGCCTTTTTGGAGCAGTAGACTTCAACATCAGGGAAATCTGCCAGGAAGTCAGGAACTGAACCTAAATGGTCGTTTTCGATGTGGTTCTGCACTAAGACATCAATCTTGACATCCTTGCCTTCCTTTGCAAATGCATCTTCAATTCTTGCCTTGAGTTCTCCATAGAATCCTGCATCAACATTGTCTATCAATGCGATTTTCTCATCCCCGAATACAAGATAAGCATTATAAGTCATACCAGGAACAGTAAATCCATGGAAGTCACGAGCATCCCAGTCGAGTGCTCCAACCCAGTATACGCCATCAGCTATTTTTACAGAATCAGCTTTCATTTTTACACCTTCAAAAATTTCATAGTTTTAATTTATATTATAAATTAACTTGATACTATATATGCTTTTCTAAATAATTAAATATTTTGAAAATTACAATCATTTGTTGATAAGGATTTTCAAAGCCTCTTTGTACTCATCAAGACTTATTTCGCCATTATCCAATTGTTTTTTCAAAACAGAAATGTCTTCCTTGCCGCTGAGCATTGTGTCTATGTGGATAAGCTCCTTCATAAGACAAGGGAAATTGCCTTCATAATGGTTTTTCAAATAGTGGAGATAATCCAGACGGTCATCTGCTTCCTGGACTTTCAATAATTTGTAGATATAAGCGCTGTTTTCAATTGTTTCATTCAACATGCCTTTTGTGTCCACATTCAACCATTCTTCCTTGAACTCTTTTAAAGCATCACTGCCTTCAAATATGCTTTCATCATTCATTTTAACACCCTAATAATCAATGATAATTTAGAAATTAACAATTTAAGATTTATCATATGAGAATAAAAATAATTTAAGAGGGGGTAATTGAGAATAAAAATGGAAAATTCATTTTTCCTTGTTTAGAATATACTCAATAACTTTGTCTTTTTTCCTTATTGACTCATCAGCTGCCTTTTGAGCTTTTTCCTTCATGATTTCAAAGTCTTCAGGTGTTGTATCTCCAACAAGCTTTTTAATCTTTGTATAAGCAGCTTCCCTGAATAAAGGAACCAGTTTTTCAACTGAGCCATCTTCCTTAATCAAGCGAGGAGAACCTTCATCATCCACTTTTCCAATTTCGGTGATATAGACTCCGACATCAGATACTGCTTTCTTAACATCCTCTGCAATTTCAGGAGGCACTACCAACATCAATGAGTCTGTAGAAACTCCAAGAGGGTCGATGTCCAGGTCTTCCAGCATGTTCAATACATTTGGAGCAACAGTAGAGCGAATCTTGTCATGATAGAACTCCAATCCAACTCCTGTTGTGGAGGAAATCTCATGAGCATCTCCCCTTAATCCGCCATTTGTCACATCTGTCATGGCATGGATGTCCTTTACCAGGTCATTGTCGAACAATGCCTTGGATGCTTTTACGAAACTGATATTCATTGTATCCCATACAACATCAAAATAGCCGTTGTAAAGGGCAGTAGTTGTGATTGTTCCTCCGCCTGCCCCTTCAGTCATTAAAATTATGTCTCCTGGAGTTGCGCCTTTTCTAGCTGTTGGAGGATACTGGGAAACACCGACGCTTCCAACTGCACTTACCAGACGGTCACCTAGAACCATGTCTCCACCTACACGCAAAGTGCTTCCAGCTACAAGAGGCACATCAATCAGTTCGGATACCGCACAGACCCCTGCTGTAAAATCGAACAACTTGCCGACATCACCGTCATCCGCCAGGTGCAGGTCGCTTAAAATAGCTACAGGATCCGCTCCCATCACACAGACATCCCTCAAAGTAGCCCTTGTAACATGAAAACCGCCTAAAAATGGATATTCGCTTAATCTTGAGTGAATTCCATCAACTGCAGTAGTGACATAAACATCACCACCTTTTGCTGGAACCTTCACTACTCCTCCATCGTCCTGGGCATTAGGGTCTACAACTGATTGGACATTTGTGCTTTTGACTATTTCAGCTATTTTCCTATGTACGAAAAAATCTCCAGCGCCACGGGAGCCAACACCCATCTTGCCCATGCCTATGCCTGCTTTCGGAGCTGTGATGAGCTCCTTTAAAAAATCATCATCAGTGTTGTTAAGCTCTAAAGTTGTTTTAACTTCATCAATCACACTTTCAGCCATCAGCAGGGAGTGTTCATCAGAAACGTCCTTGAATTCCTTAATCCTGCAGGCAAGAATCTTTTTAAGCTCATTTTCGTCTTCACCATCAGTTAGTCTTCCTCTTGTAAATCCTTCAATATCCATTTTTACACCAAGATATTTTATATTAATAGTCAATAGTTAAAATTAATTATAAATTGATTTATCTGATTAAAAATTATTAATTTAAAAAATAAGAAAATTTTAATAAATATTTTCTAATTTATTTATACTTTAATCAAGATATTATATAAGTTTATTTAATATGAGCGGATATTAGTTGAAATAAAGATTGAATGTACAAATAATTAACAAAAAGAGGACAAATAAGATTTATAAATTATAAAAAAGTCTAAAAAATGAAACAGAAATATTTGCCAAAAAAAGAATCATTGAAGTGAAATAGCTTCTGAAGGGCAGACTGCCTGGCATCTGAAACAGCGGCTGCATCTTGAAGCATCCATGACCACAGTTATGCCCTCATCTGAAATAAAGACACCACTTGGACAAATTGAAATGCATTTCTGACATTCCAAATTCAGACATTTGCTTTGATCGATTGATATGGTGTTTTCTTCTTCCACCGGAGTATCTGTTTTCTTATTCCTTTTAAAAAACGAACCTAATCCCATAAGATTATATTTTCTAATTATTATTAATAAGTTTTAATATAGTTCATAGAAAGAATAAGAAAAAACTATTGAAAATTAATGAAAAAATAAATTAAAAAATTATAGATTGAAAAAATAAGAAAAACTATTGAAAATTAATGAAAAAATAAATTAAAAAATTATAGATTGAAAAAATAAGAAAAAATAGGTTAAAAAAAGTTAAAAAATGAAAAAATAAAATTATTTTTTCATAGCTTCTTCAACAGCTACTGCAACAGCAACGCTGGCTCCAACCATAGGGTTGTTGCCCATGCCTATCAGACCCATCATCTCCACGTGAGCCGGCACGGATGAAGAACCTGCAAACTGAGCGTCTGAGTGCATTCTGCCCATGGTATCAGTCATACCATATGAAGCAGGACCTGCCGCCATGTTGTCTGGGTGTAAGGTTCTTCCTGTTCCACCACCTGATGCTACTGAGAAGTACTTCTTGCCTTGAAGCACACATTCCTTCTTGTAAGTAGCAGCTACAGGGTGCTGGAATCTTGTAGGGTTGGTTGAGTTTCCTGTGATTGAGACATCAACTCCTTCCAGGTGCATAATAGCCACGCCTTCTCTTACATCATCTGCTCCATAACATCTTACCTTGGCTCTTTCGCCGTCGGAGTATGCTTTTTCCCTAACTACTTCAACTTCACCGGTGAAGTAATCGAACTGGGTTTGAACATAAGTGAATCCGTTGATTCTTGAAATGATGAGAGCAGCATCTTTTCCAAGCCCATTTAAAATAACTCTTAATGGCTCTTTTCTTACCTTGTTTGCAGAGTTTGCAATACCTATAGCCCCTTCTGCAGCAGCAAAGCTTTCATGACCAGCTAAAAATGCAAAACAGGTTGATTCCTCGCTTAAAAGCATGGATGCAAGGTTTCCATGACCAAGCCCTACTTTTCTATCATCAGCTACACTTCCAGGAATGCAGAATGATTGCAGTCCTTCTCCAATAGCTTTTGCCGCATCTGAAGCCTTGTCGCAACCCTTTTTCACAGCTATTGCAGCACCTACGGTATAAGCCCAGCAGGCGTTTTCAAAGCATATCGGCTGAACGGATTTTACAATCTCGTAAGGGTCAAAGCCCTTTTCATTGCAGATTGCCTTTGCTTCCTCCAAATCCTTGATGCCGTATTTTTCCAAAACAGGAACTATCTGATCTATTCTTCTTTCATAACTTTCAAATAAACTCATAATAATTCCTCCTATTCCTTCCTCGGGTCAATTGTCTTGACCGCGTCATCAAATCTTCCATACTGGCCGCTAGCCTTTTCAATAGCTTCCATCGGATCTACGCCATCTTTAATTAGGTCAAGCATCACGCCGACATTGATGTACTTGTATCCAATGATTTCATCATCCTCATCAAGGGCTATTTCAGTAATGTAACCTTCTGTAAGCTCGAGATATCTTGGACCTTTGACTTTGGTTGAGTAGATTGTTCCAACCTGTGACCTATGTCCTTTTCCCAGGTCTTCAAGTCCGGCTCCTATTGGAAGGCCTCCTTCTGAAAATGCAGACTGGGTTCTTCCATATACAATCTGCAGGAACAATTCCCTCATTGCAGTATTGATTGCATCACATACGAGGTCGGTGTTCAATGCTTCAAGAATTGTCTTTCCAACTAAGATTTCTCCAGCCATTGCAGCGGAATGAGTCATTCCAGAGCATCCGATGGTTTCAACTAATGCTTCCTCGATGATTCCTTCCTTTACATTTAAAGTTAATTTGCAGCATCCTTGCTGAGGCGCACACCAACCTATTCCATGAGTCAAACCTGAAATGTCGCTTATTTCCTTGGATTTAACCCATTTTCCCTCTTCAGGTATTGGTGCAGGCCCATGGTCTGCTCCCTTGTGAACGGGACACATATTTTCAATTTCTTTTGAATAAATCATTTTTGCATCTCCAAAATCAGAATGATAAAAAGTTTATAGTATTATATTTATTTAAATCAGTATATAAAATGATTTAAATTGATTTTTGAAATGAAAATTAAAGAAAGAGGAAAAAACAGAAACTATATTATTGAAAAATGCTACATTTCCAATAATAATTAAAGAAAAAACCTCTTTGGAAATTTGTATAAACACTAATTTACATCAACAAGTCCATGAATGCGTTAATGCACAAAATTAAATGTGCAAAAAAGACTAAAAGCTTCCACACACGAACTCACCCCCTACCACAATAATAGGGAATAAACAAAATCAGATATATCAAATTTCTTCATTTATTCTTCTCCTATCTTCTTGATAAGTTTCTGTTTTTAATTTAAAAGGAAATTCTTAAAAAAAAGAAGAAATTATAAAATTTTGAAAAGAGAGTAAAAAAAGTAAAAAATGAAAAAGGATATAAAATGTAGCATTACCCTTTTCCAATCAATCAAGAAAATAGGTTCGAATGCAGTCAAAATGAAATGACTGTTAATTATAAATATAATTTCATAATATATAAATATTTTTAATATTATTACTTTAATTCTCTTTAAAAAGGATATAATAAACTTTTTTTTAAATATTCCTACATTGAAATTGTATTTTATAAAATAAATAATTTAAGATAGCGTATGAAACGTAATATTCATGTATAGTTTACTATTTATAAAAATAACTGCAAATAACAATTTATGTTAAAAAATAAATAATCAGATATGAAAAAGGAAAAAACAGAAACTATATTACTGAAATATGTCACCCTTTCAGCAATAATCAAAAGAAAAAACCTTTTTTATTCAACTACTCTAAACTAAAAAATGTTTATGAATGCGTTAATACATAGCATCAAGTAAGCCAAGAATACTATGAATTTCCACATTCACCTCACCTCCATTGAATAATACAGAGGCGTATAAACAATAAATTTTAAGTTTATCATTTTTAATCTCTCTGTTTGTTAAGGAAGTTTCTGTTTTATTAACGGGATGATTCAAATATATTTAAAAAAATTAGAGTTTAATTTCTAGAATAAAAAAATTAAAAATAGTTAATGAAAAAGGATTTAAAAATGTGACATTATCCTTTTTCAATCCTTAACAAACTTGCGAGTAGTTGCAACAATACCCGAAGTACTGTTAATTATAAATATGATTTCTTGATATATAAATATTTTTAAAATTTCTTTAATTCTTTTTTATTTAAAAAAATAAACTTTTTTTTAAAATATGGATATAAAATAATTGTATTTAATAAAATAAATAGTTTTAGAGAGTATATGAAAAGTAATATTCATGTATAGTTTACTATTTATAAAAATAATCCATATTTTAAAAATATGAGAGATTTAAAAGAAAATAAGCAGAAATCAAAAATCAAATCTTATAAAAAATAACTTAAAAAAATAAGTAAAAAAAGAATAAAAATTATTCCAAATTAACAAAATTCCTAAGTATTCTCAATCCATGTTCTCCGCTTTTTTCAGGGTGGAACTGAGTTGCAAATACATTATCCCTTGATACTGCGGCAGTTACATCAAATCCGTAGTCCGCAGTTGCTGAAAGATTCTCAGCATCATCAAGCACTGCATGATATGAATGCACAAAGTAAAAGTCCCTTCCGTCAACACCTTCCAATATCGGACAATCCTTTGTTAGTCTGATTTGATTCCATCCCATATGAGGTATCTTTCTTCCTTCAGGAATCCTTGCGACATGCCCCTTGAAAATGTCAAGACCCTTGACTCCTGGAGCCTCGTCACTTGAAGACAATAGAACCTGAAGACCAAGGCAGATTCCTAAAAAAGGCTTTCCATCATCGATGTGCTCATATATCACATCCTTGAATGGCTCGATGTTTTCCATTGCAGTTCCAAAAGCGCCAACACCTGGGAGAACAAGATGCTTTGCATTTGCTATTTCAGATGGATCATCTGTGATGATGGCTTGTGAGCCTATTTTTTTAAAGCTGTTGGAAATGCTTCTAAGATTTCCGCTTTTATAATCAATAATTGTAATCATGAAAATTACCTGCAGATTTTTATATTCAATTTTTTTTCAAATAATATGTCCATTTTCAAACAAGATATTAACGATTTTTCAAACAAAACAAACCATAATTTAAATTAAAATAACGATTAATTAAAATAATAGTTAAACCAACTACTATTAATCTTCTTCAAGCTCCCACTCAATAGCTGAACGTATCATCATTCCAAAGTCAGAATCAACTATCTCATCTACACCTAATGTCTTTGAATGTGCATCCAGTTCTGCAATCACATGAGAATATCCCAGTTCATTAAGTGGCTGGACAAGCCTTGGACCGTCTGTAACGGCTATGGTCTCGCAGTCGAGCTCTTCTACATACAATGCATGTGGAACCCCTGCAACAATCACCAAATCAGGCTCCCATTCTTTCAAATATTCCTCGGCTTTTCTTGGAGTGACAGGGTATTCATCCAGTCCGCCGGTGATGCATGCAATATCGATGCCTGTTTCACCAAGCTCTTTTGTAATGTTTACTGCATGCTGCCTGATTCTTGGAAGGCCTATGTTTTCATCCAGATTTGCAATGAAGCGAAGATTTTCAATGTCCCTATTGGAATCGGCACCATCCACAAGCTTTGAAAAGTCGCAGTTTAGAATATCTGCAAAGAGATATGAAGTCTCCTTTTTTGCATTCAATACAAATGCTACCTTTTTGCCTTCCTTGATAGCTTTTACAACTATTCTTGCAACTTTTTCCTTGTTATCTCCGAAATTTGGCTTGATGTATTTGCCTTGAGCCATTCCACGGGTCTTTTCCACTTCTGTAGCAAGCCTCAGCATTTCATTCTGCCTGTCTGCCTCTTCTTGAGGAATAACACCATATTCCACAGCAGCATTAAGCACTGCTATAGCTCCTTCAGTATTATCTCCTTCTCCAAAACCGCCATGAGATTCAACCGGCAGGATAACGCAATCAAGACCCAGATTTGCAATAGGCTCCTTCAAATCCTCACCGATGATCATGCTTGCACAAGTGCCTACAATTCCCATCAGTTTTGGATGGAATGTATCATAAGCTTCCTGCAATGTTTCCTCCAGCTTTTCACCTGCACCTAAAATAAAATCGTTTTCAGCCATGGCAGTTGTGACAACTCGAACTCCATCACTTTCAAGCAGCCTTCCTGTTCTAAAACAGCAGCCATGAGGACCATGCATGACAATCACGTCTGCATTTAAATCTCTGAGAGTGTATAATGAAGCAGCTATTGGACTTGGACGTGGATGCATCATAATTAATCACCTAGTAAATAAAATAATAAAATTCCATGAATAAAATAATAAATTTCAACTGTTAATGGTCATAACCCATCTATCCGTGGGTTACAATGCGTATTATATCTCCATCGCACAGCTCGTAGTCGCTGGAAATCCTCATGTTCTTCCTCGCATCCACCGCATGCATGAACTTGTCGCCTATATCTGTGTGAATGATATATGCAAATTCCCTTGGAGTGGATCCTTTTGGAACCAGGAAAGCATCAGGCAATACATTGCCCTTCTGGTCTGTGAACTTGTGCTCATCACTTACAGGATAGACTACAATCATGTTAAGCAAATCGAAGATGGCCTCATTTAAAGCTTTTTGGATTCCAGTGCTTCCATAAACATCCAGAATATTGGTCTGGATGTATTCAAGTGCCTTTTTCTGATTATCATTAAGCTTGTCCCCCTCAAGGATTTCGAAACTGGAATCTCCAGACTTGTATGAAATCAAACCAACTCTTGCAGCATTGACAAGGGCAAGCTCGGACTCTGCAGAGGTTGCAATGACGTTAGGATACTTCTCTTTGATCCTTTCAATATTCTCCCTGGCTCCAGGGAGGTCTGCCTTGTTTGCAATAATCAGACTTGGCTTTGCAATGTTTAGGAGGTTTTTAACAAGCAATTGCAGGTCTTCCTCTTCCCATTTGCCAAAATCTGGACTGACTGTTCTCAAAGCTTCAATAACATCTTCAAGAGCTATTCCAGTACCTGAAAGTTGGTCGAATATGACACGGGAGATATCCAGATGTTCTGCTTCAACCTTTCTTACAAGTCTCACCCAGTTTCTGCTTACTATTCCATACATCCACATGACTATTTCATGCTCTAGAAATTCAATGTCATCCAAGGGGTCATGGGAACCCAGGTCTACAGGATTTCCCTCCTCGTCTGTGGAACCTGAAGCATCTATGACATGAATGAAAACCTTTGCCTGCATGAGGTCATCGAGGAACTTGTTTCCAAGACCCTTTCCTTCGTGAGCTCCCGGCACAAGTCCCGCTACATCGATCAGTTCTATCGGAATCAGTCTTGTGCCTTCAAAGCACGGAGCATTATGGGGATTGCATGTCACATCCAGCTCCTTGCATGGGCATTTGGTTATTACATGAGCTACAGCCTTGTTTGCATCGATTGTTGTGAATGGATAATTTGCCATTTCAACCTTGGATGCAGTGGCTGAGTTAAAAAATGATGATTTTCCTACATTCGGTTTACCTGTTACTGCAATTTGAAGCATGATATCATTCCTAATAAGTATAA
>Ga0256405_10009448_pt1 | contig 13341 bp, 12 predicted proteins | sample RumenRJG_02DNA_FD_189096 | JGI IMG/M metagenome (GOLD analysis project Ga0256405, IMG submission 189096) | Bovine rumen microbial communities from Lethbridge, Alberta, Canada - RJG_02 | ecosystem: Host-associated > Mammals > Digestive system > Stomach > Rumen | place: Canada: Alberta...
GATGATCTGAACAGCTCTGTGATTACCAGTGACACACTGACTGAGACGAAGAGTGAGATGCTGGGGAGCATCTACTTCTTTGAAGACGGTCAGGTGGAGAAGAGCAAGGTATATATGAGCGGCAATGCCACTGCGGATGAAATCGTCGTGGTTCAGTGCAAGGATGAAGACGCGGCCAAGAAAGCCGGTGAGCTTCTGAATACCAGAGTAAAGAATCAGAAGGATCTGTTCTCCACATACAATGCCGATGAAGCTGCGAAGCTGGACAAGGCGATCGTAAAGACAAGCGGCAAGTACGCAGTACTGTGTGTGTGCGATGACTATGACAAAGCCGAGAGCATCCTGAAGGATGCAGGTTTCTGACCGGCTTCATAATACTGAATTGGATCGGCATAGTTTGGTAGCGAGGATACTGGACTATGCCGTTTTCATCTCAGCCGCGTTCAGAGGAAGGTGCTTCGCACCGGACGCGTTCTCCGCTTCGCTCCGGTCGGCGCTAAACGCGTGCCACTGGCACGCAGCACCGCGGCAAGAACGCCGTTTTCGTTCTTGAACTCCGTGGAGAAGGGCAATTGTATGAAGGAAAAAGCAGCGAGAAACCGGACGATTGACTTCACGATCGAAGAGGGAAGAGAATATCTGGACCGTTGCATGCGAGCCGACGCTGTTTCAGGGACTGTGGCGTCCGTGGTGAATCAGTTCATCATCGGCGACTGCATGGAGGTCATGGATAAAATGCCGCGGCGGTTTGTTGATCTGCTGGTGGCTGATCCGCCCTATAACCTGGCAAAGGATTATCACGGCAATCAGTTTAACAAAAAGAGCCGGGAGGATTACAGAGCATATACCATTGCCTGGCTGGAAAAAGCAATCCCCCTGCTGAAAAAGACAGCTTCCATCTATGTGTGCTGTGACTGGAGGTCCAGCCTGGTCATCGGAGATGTTTTGTATCACTATTTCAAGGTGCGGAACAGAATCACCTGGCAGAGAGAGAAAGGCAGAGGCGCTCTGACAAACTGGAAAAACGGTATGGAGGATATCTGGTTCGCAACGGTGAGCAATGAATATACATTCAATCTGGAAGACGTGAAAATCCGGAAAAAGGTGATCGCGCCCTATAAAGTGGAGGGGAAGCCGAAGGACTGGGAGGAAACGGAAGGAGGCAATTTCAGGAATACCTGTCCGTCCAATTTCTGGGATGATATCTCCATTCCGTACTGGTCCATGCCTGAGAACACGGCACATCCTGCGCAGAAGCCCGAGAAGCTGATCGCGAAGCTGATCCTCGCGAGCAGCCGGGAAGGTGATATCGTGTTCGATCCATTTGCCGGTTCCGGAACGACAGCAGTGACCGCAAAAAAACTCAGAAGAAGATTCGTATGTGTGGAACAGAACGAACGGTACGGAGCCTGGGCGCAGAAACGGCTGGAAATGGCCGAAGCGGATCCTTCTATTCAGGGATATCAGAACGGGGTGTTCTGGGAGAGAAATACCTTGACAGAACAGAGAAAAGCCTTGAACAGGGCAAAAGAATATTCTGCATGCGCCTGCGCAGAAAAAAAGCATCCATCCCGGTAAGCGGAATGGATGTTTTCATTTGATTTGATGCGTGTTTAGCTGGCGCTGACGGAATCATCCTCGCCGGAGTCAGAATCGCTGCTGTCTGCATCCTCTATGAGGCTGTTTTCCGTTTCGGAGACAGCCTGGGAAGCTGTGTTCGCAATGTCATCCGGATGGTTTGCGATCTCGGCGGAAAACTCCTCATCCGTGAGATAGTGTGTCTTCAGGTAATCCAGCATCATAGCCAGATAATCCGCATACAGATGGATACCGTCCGGAGAGGCATCAGAGATCAGACTGCCGGTGCCGTCGGAGAAGATCTCATTCAGGTTCAGATAGTAACTGTACCAAAGCTCATCGCAGGCTTCCAGGATATATCCGTTGATTGTACGGACATTTTCATTGTTGTCGTATTCAAATCCGGCGGCAATCTTGGACTCATCCACATAGATTACCGAACAGACATAGATAATTGCCTGAGGCTGAAGCTGATGGAACTCCTCCAGCACAGACTTAAACGTAGGCAGGAAGTCTTCCCAGGGATAATAACCAAGGTCATTCGCGCCGAGCATCAGATAGATCCGGTCATACTGGTGACCGCTGAGCCCCTGATACACAGAGATATTCCCCTCTGCAGTCTGAATGATCTGCTTGTCCATGTCGTTGATGGCCAGACCGATTCCGGTCAGGAAGGTACCCTGTGTGATACCGGAAGAATTCCGGAATCCTTCCATGCGGGAGTCTCCGATAAAGACCGCGTTGTTGAAGAAAGAATCATCAACCCCCTGATCCCGTGCCTTCAATACCTTCTGATCATCAATCGATTCGGAATTCTGCGTCTGAACGGGAAGAGCAGAAGGGACAGACACTGCCTGCGCATCGTCATCCTCTACGATACCTCCCGCAAGAGCGACAACAGAAGCATTTCCTCCGCTTGAAGGAGTGGATTCCCTGGTCGAATGGGCGACATCCGAGCCGGCGGAGTCCTGGAGCAGACCTTCCGTCTGGGCATTTCCCGCGGAATTCATGATCTCAACACTGGTTCCTACCCGGTGTGTAAACAGCCGGTAGATTACATTTCCCTCGAATACAACAAGAACCAGGCATACAAGCCCCAACAGCCGGGCGATCAGGTATCTTCCCGCGTCTGCTCTGACAGGCCTGCGTCTTTTTCCGGAGCGGCTTTTTGCTGCCGCAGTGCGGGTCTTTGTGCCGCCGGACTCTCTGTTTTCAGTTAATTCATCCGGTTTATCGGAATGGGTCTTCTCCATGCAAGACAGTCTCCTTCACGCTGTTTCCGGCTGCAGAACATACTGGAAATAGCCCTTAGTCTGATGCGTCCGGCCGCAAAGTCACGGTTGAACACAGTACCTTATTATTATATAATAACCGAGTTGATTGTAAAGCAAATTTTAGGGTGAGCAAAGTATGGTATTCAGCAGTTTGCTGTTTCTGTTCCGGTTTCTCCCTCTCGTGCTGATTCTGTATTTCGCTGCGCCCAGACGCCTTCGCAACCTGGTGCTGCTTCTGGTCAGTCTGGTCTTTTACGCATGGGGCGAACCGGTATATGTTATTCTGATGATCGTGTCGATCCTGATCTCCTGGACCGGAGGTCTTATGGTCGACCGTTATTTGTGTCAGGGAAGAAGAAAGGCTGCAAAGATCAGCCTTGCCGTTTCCGTTGCGGCCGGCTTATCGCTTCTGGGCTTTTTCAAGTACGCGGACTTTGTTCTGCGCACGGTCAATCAGCTCGCGCACAGTGATATCCCGCTTCTTTCTCTTTCCCTCCCGATCGGAATCAGCTTTTATACCTTCCAGACGATTTCTTATATCATTGACGTTTACCGCGGAAGCGCAAGTGTACAGAAGAATATCATTTCCTACGGGGCTTATGTAACGATGTTCCCGCAGCTGATCGCGGGGCCGATTGTTCAGTATAAGACGATTGACCGGCAGCTGCGCAGCAGGAGAGAATCCGCGGACGAATTCGCGCTTGGCGTGATGCGTTTCATGTGCGGATTCGGGAAGAAGGTTCTGCTCGCAAACAACGCTGGCCTTCTGTGGGATCAGATCCGTGTGATGGATCCGGGAACCCTTCCGGTTCTGACTGCATGGATCGGTATTGCCGCATATACATTTCAGATTTATTTCGATTTTTCCGGCTATTCCGATATGGCGATCGGATTGGGACACATGTTTGGGTTCCGGTTCCTGGAAAACTTTGATCATCCGTATCAGTCGAAAAGCGCGACGGAGTTCTGGAGAAGGTGGCACATTTCCCTGGGAACCTGGTTCCGGGAGTATGTGTACATTCCTCTGGGCGGAAGCAGAAATGGCACGGCAGGGCTGATCCGCAGCACCATGGCGGTATGGCTTCTGACCGGAATCTGGCACGGGGCTGACTGGAACTTCATGGTCTGGGGACTGTACTACGGCGTGCTCCTGCTTCTGGAGAAGCTCGTTTACGGGAAGGCGCTGAAAAAGCTTCCCGGTGTTGTGCAGCACATCTACAGCATGTTTGTGGTAATGATCGGCTGGTTTATCTTCTCCTTCAACGAAATCTCAGGGGGGATGGGATATCTCGGCGCCATGTTCGGAGGCGGAAGAAAGCTTTTCGACAGCGGATCTATCTATCAGCTGTATTCGAACGCTGTGATGCTGGCTGTTTTGATTCTTGGCAGCACCACGCTTCCCGCAGCCCTTGCAGGAAAAGTGCTCAGCAGACTGGAAGACGCAAAGGTTATTCCGATCATTTTGCGGGGCGCCTTTGTCGTGACTGTGTTCCTCGCAGGAACTGCATATCTGGTCAGCGCGTCCTATAATCCGTTCCTGTACTTCAGGTTCTGAGAGGATGATTCAGGCAGGATGAAAAAATGAAAAAACATCAGTCCGTCTATCTGAATACCATATTTTTGCTTCTGATCTTCGGCTTTGCAGCCGCGAATATTCTCCGGCCGCAGAAAGAAAGGAGTGAGACGGAAAACCGTACGCTCGTCAAGAGGCCCGCTCTGACCTGGGATTCTCTGATATCGGGAGAATTTGCGAAGGAATATGAGAGCTATCTTTCCGATCAGTTTATCCTGAGAGATCAATGGATCACGCTCCGGACGGGGATTGAGAGAGCGTGCATGAAGCAGGAGCTGAATGATGTCTATTTTGCGTCCGACGACTATCTGATTGAGAAGCATACGGGCACCTTCACACAGGAAAATGCACAGGCGAACATCACAAGGCTGGGCGCATTTTTCCAAAATCTGGAAGCGTCCTATTCTCCGGAGCATCTTGGCTGCATCATAGTGCCGAATGCGGTGAAGGTTCTTTCGGAAAAGCTGCCTGCGTTTGCCGATCCCTATGATGAAAAGCTGTATCTTGACCAGCTTGCGGCAGCTTTGCCGGAAGGTGTGTGGATTGATGCGCTGGATGTGCTTGCGCGTTCTCATGAAGCGGACGGATCCAGACAGCTGTATTACCGGACCGATCACCACTGGACGACGGAAGCGGCATTTGAGGTGTGTGCGGCCTGGCTGAGAGAAAAGGGAATCGGAGATCTGGAGGCAGATCAGTTTCATGTGACGACGGTAACGGATTCCTTCGAGGGTACCATTGCGTCAAAGCTTGGGATCGCGCATCGCGCCGACTCCATACAAAGATGGGACCCGGTGATTCCGTATGATTATTATCTGGTCTATAATCAGAGTGACGAGATCCGCAATTCGATGTACCAGGAATCCTATCTTGATACAAAAGACAAATACGCATATTTCTACGGCGGAAACAATGGACTCATTGAGACGAAGATGCCGGACAGCCGGACCGGAAGGAAGCTTCTGATCATCAAGGATTCCTATGCACATTGCTTTGCTCCGTTTGCCTGCGGGCTGTTTGACGAGGTGGATCTGCTGGATCCAAGGTATTACAACGCCAGCATCAGGGAATTGATGGCATCGAAGTCCTACACAGATGTGCTTGTTCTGTTCAATGCGGCGGGCTTCGCGGAAGAGACGGCGATCGCAAGACTGTTGTCATAATAGAAAGAGAGGGCAGGGCCATGAGCTGTGCAGATAGGATATTCATTGACATGTGCAAGGACATTCTCGAGAACGGGACGAGCACCGCGGGACAGAAGGTCAGACCGCACTGGCCGGACGGCACGAGCGCATATACGATCAAACGTTTCGGCGTATGCAACCGGTATGATCTGAGGAAGGAATTTCCTGCCCTTACGCTCAGAAAGACTGCGCTGAAAAGTGCGATGGATGAGATCCTCTGGATCTGGCAGAAAAAGTCAAACAATATTCATGATCTCAAGCCTCACATCTGGGATGAATGGGCGGATGCGGACGGAAGCATCGGAAAGGCCTACGGATATCAGATGGGCGTAAAGCACCGCTACAAGGAAGGGATGTTTGATCAGGTAGACCGGGTGCTGTATGACCTGAAGAACAATCCGTACAGCCGCCGCATTATGACGAATCTATATGTGCATCAGGATCTTTCAGAAATGAACCTGTATCCCTGTGCGTACAGCATGACCTTCAATGTTACGAGAGAGAAGGTCAATCCTTCTGCTGACAGCCCGGCCGCGCTGGACAGAATGCCCGAAGCGGATGAGAATGGTGAGCGGCTTGTACTGAATGCGGTTCTGAATCAGAGATCCAATGACGTCCTGACCGCCAATAACTGGAATGTGGCACAGTACGCGATTCTTTTGATGATGATGGCGCAGGTGAGCGATATGGTGCCGGGAGAACTGGTTCACATGATCGCGGATGCGCATATCTATGACAGGCACATCCCGCTGATTCAGGAGCTGATTACAAGGCAGCCGCTGAAGGCACCGCGCGTATGGCTGGATCCGGATGTCACAGATTTCTATGCTTTTACGACGGATCATCTGCACTATGAGAATTATGAGACGCACGAGCAGATCCGGAACATACCCGTTGCGATCTGAAGCGGAGGTTCTGAAACGCCTTGGGCAGTCTTGAATCTGCCCAGGACCATCCCTTGAGGAAGAAAGGAAAATACCATGCAGCTGATTGCCGCGGCAGATACCAGGTGGGGAATCGGGAAAGACGGGAAGCTTCTCGTATCGATTCCTGCCGATATGAAATTTTTCCAGACAACGACGATGCATCATACGGTCATCATGGGGAGAAAAACCTTGGAAAGCTTCCCGGGGCAGAAGCCTTTGAAGAACCGACGCAATATCGTCCTGACCAGCCAGAAGGATTATTCGGTGGAGGGTGCCGAAACAGTGAACAGCGTGGAAGAGGCACTTGACCTGGTCAAAGGAACGCATCCGGACGAGGTGTTCTGCATCGGCGGAGCGCAGATTTACCGGCTGCTTCTTCCGTACTGCGATAAGGCGCTGATCACAAGAATTGATCATGTCTATGACGCAGATGCATTTATGCCTGATCTGGACATAGATCCGTCCTGGGAACTGATTCAGGAAAGTGAGGAGCAAGTCTTTTTTGATCTGACCTATCATTTCTGCACTTACCGAAGAATCTTGACATAGCGTCTGCCGTTCCTCTATGATGAGATGTGAATAGCCAGATACCGTTCGAAAGTGCGAGTCCGAAGGACGAAGCAGTTTCGATTACGGGATCGGCATCATGATGAGCGACTTAGGAGCTTGCTCCTTAGACGCTCACATACAGAGAAGAACGGACAGAGTCAAATATAAACATAGGTTTATGAGATGGGACGCAGAAATAGAATCCATCAGGAGAAGCAAAGGAGCAATTGTTGTGATCTATACAGTTACGTTCAGTCCAACTCTTGATTATGTTGTCAGTGTCGACCACTTCCGTACGGGTATCATCAATCGTACCACTTCAGAGCATGCGTACCCCGGCGGAAAGGGCGTGAATGTGTCCATCGCCCTGAAGAATTTCGGCTTTGAGAATACCGCGCTGGGATTCACAGCCGGGTTCACAGGAGCAGAAATTAAGCGTCTGCTTCACGGTATCGGTGTTCAGAATAACTTTATCGATGTGGAACAGGGGATGAGCCGTATCAACATGAAGATTGTGTCGGACACGGAGACTGCAATCAACGGACAGGGTCCTCAGATCACCAAGGAGGACATGGGCACTCTCTTTGCCCGGCTGCGCTGCCTGGTTGACGGAGACTATCTTGTCCTTGCGGGGCACATTCCGGATATCCTGCCGTCTTCCATGTATGAGCAGGTGCTTGAATTCTTAAATGGCAGAAACCTGAATGTGGTAGTGGACGCGGAGAAGGAGCTTCTGACCGGGACACTCAAGTATCATCCGTGGCTGATCAAGCCGAACAGGGATGAGCTGGGAGATATCTTCGGTGTGAAGATCGAGGACCGGAAGTCAGCGCTTCCCTATGCGCGGAAGCTTCAGGAGATGGGAGCCAGAAATGTTCTCGTCAGCATGGGCGGTGACGGAGCGGTGCTCCTTTCTGAGGATGGCACGGTATACAGCTCTGATGCGCTGAAGGGCGATGTCGTGAGTACCGTCGGGGCCGGAGATTCCATGGTGGCAGGATTCATCGCCGGATATCTTCATTCAGACGGAGACTTTGAGACCGCTTTCAAGCAGGGAATGTGTGCCGGCGCGGCAAGTTCCTTCAGCCTTGTCATCCCGGATGCCAGGCAGGTGGAGCGCATGATGCGGATGTCGCATTTTGAGATTGCAATCAGCAGGTGAAAAGTATGAATATAGGATTTCTTGCAGCGGGCAGCAGAAAGGATCTGATTGAGAACTTTTGTGTCGCCTATAAATATATCCTTGCGAAACATACGCTCTTCGCAACGGAGATGACCGGAAGAAGAATCGAACAGGCTACAAACCTGAAGGTTCACAAGTTTCTCTCCGGCAGTGTCGGGGGAGAGAAACAATTGATTGACATGATTCAGAGAAATATCATGGATCTTGTGATCTATTTTTACAATCCTCTGATGACCAGTCCGAATGAGCCGGATATCGTTGATATTACCAGAGAGTGTGACCGCTACAATATTCCGATCGCGACAAACATTGCGACTGCGGAAGCCGCGGTTCTCGGTCTGGAGCAGGGCGATCTGGACTGGCGCAACAGCATCAGCCGGGAGGATTGACATGAGAGTGATTGCGGGCAGCGCAAAAAGTCTTCCGCTTAAAACGCCCCGGCAAAACACAACCAGGCCTACCACGGACCGCATCAAGGAAACTCTGTTCAATATCATTGCGCCGTATATTCCGGACTGCCGCTTCCTGGATCTGTTTTCCGGATCGGGGGGCATCGGCATCGAAGCGCTCAGCAGAGGAGCAGCAGAGGCGGTTTTTGTTGAACAGGACAGAGCGGCGCTTTCCGTGATCCGGCAGAATCTTCGCTTTACGCACCTGGAGGAACGCGCGAGGGTCATTGGGTCTGACGTTCTGAAGGCGGTTTTATCCCTGAAGGATGAGAAACCCTTTGATATTATCTTCATGGATCCCCCCTATGACCATGCGCTGGAGCGCAGGGTTCTGGAAAGCCTTCAAAACAGCAGCTGTGTGAAGAAAGATACATGGATCATTGTGGAAGCCTCTGCGGAAACGGATTTTTCCTATCTGGAATCGCTGGGGTACCAGCTGATACGGGAGAAGACATACGGATCCAACCGGCATGTATTCGTTAAAAAGCGTTTCATCTCAGTGGAGGAGACTCCCGCCTCTATAGGCGGAGAGACACCGCTCCGGCAGAAAAGGAATCCTACATGTACAGAAGAGCAGTTTATCCGGGAAGCTTCGATCCCGTCACTTACGGACATATCGACATTATGACCAGAGCCGCCAAGGCAGTGGATGAATTGATTGTCGGCGTGCTGGTGAATCGCGCAAAAATTGCGTTGTTTTCTGTAGAAGAACGTGTTAAGATGTTACAGATTATAACGAAAGATCTTCCGAATGTCAGGGTGGAATCATTCAGTGGACTTTCGGTGGATTTTGCGGCAAAACAGGGTGCCGGATTCATCGTCCGGGGCCTGAGAGCGATCACAGATTTTGATTATGAGCTTCAGATGGCACAGACCAACCGGATCATGGCGCCTGAGATCGATACGATCTTCCTGACGACGAATCTGGAGTACGCCTATCTGAGCAGCACGACAGTGAAGGAAGTGGCTTCGTACGGGGGAGACATCACGAAGTTCGTTCCGGAGTATGTTGCAAAAGCTGTGATTGAGAAGTATCAGTAACTGGTTGATGTGCATTTATTTGGGGGAACAATAGTTAATTTGGGAGAGTGCGTGCGGGACGCCGGACGCATAGTAAGGAGATCATTATGGCCAGCAGGATTGAACAGATTATTGAAGAAATCGAGGAGTATATTGACGGTTGCAAGTTCCAGGCTCTTTCCTCAACAAAGATTGTGGTGAATAAGGAAGAACTGGAAGAGATGCTGCGGGAGCTTCGCATGAAGACCCCTGACGAGATTAAGCGTTACCAGAAGATTATCAGCAATAAAGATGCAATCCTCGCGGATGCCCAGCAGAAGGCGGATCAGATCATCGCGGATGCCCAGACCAAGGCAGACCGGATCGTCAGCGAGAGCGAAGTGATGCAGAAGGCACTCGAGCAGTCAAACCGCCTGATCGAGCAGACCAACCAGCAGGCTCAGGAGATTGTCGACAATGCGACGAACGATTCCAATAATATTCGTATGAGCGCCATCGCCTATACCGACGAGATGCTTGACAATCTTGAGAAGATTATGGCACATACGCTTGATACTGCCGGAACCAGGTATTCGAATTTTATCAACTCTATTCAGAGCTGTTATGATATTGTAACGAAGAACCGCAGAGAACTCTCTCCGCAGGTAGCGCCGAGTGTCACCTATACCAGGAGCACGGATACAGAAGAGCGCGATTCCGAGGCAGAGGAGAAGAAGGAAGAAGAGAAGGAGTGATCCTCGCTCTTTCGGATAGCTGCGTATGGGATGAAAGCAATTTGATCCCTGCATGAGAATAAGAAAGTGATCCAGGGGCATCTGTAAGAGTGATACAGATGTCCTTGTTTATTATCTTTAGCATGACCCTGCCGGAAAGATCCGGACAGAGGATGCATCGATAAAATCCCGGTATGAGGACGAAGGATGGGAGAGCGAGTCAGACTTGACCGGTTTCTGGCAGAGGCCAGGATCGGAACAAGGGCAGAAGTGAAGAAGATGATCCGGGCCGGCAGGGTTCAAGTGACCACAGAGAGCTCAGAGAAGAATCATTCGAATGATTCGAAAGCACCGGACCAGGAGTATTCAGAGACGCTACGAATCAGCGAGCAGGCGCCAGGCAGCAGGAGTAACAGAATAACTGATACAAAGAGTGACAGAGTAACTGTCACAAAGAGTGACTGGAAGGTTGATTCGGATGTGGATAAAGTCTGGGTTGATCAAAGACTGGTGCAACGTTTTACGGTTCCTGTCCTGATGCTGAACAAACCCGCCGGTGTCGTCAGTGCGACACAAGATAACAGGGATCAGACGGTATTGGATCTGATTCATGAGCCATATGCAAAGGAACTCTTTCCTGCAGGCAGGCTTGACCGGGACACCGAGGGACTTCTCCTGCTGACATCCGACGGAAAGATGAGCCATGAGCTGCTGTCTCCGAAAAAGCATGTGGAGAAAACTTACTATGTTGTGATCGACGGCACGCCGGACCCTGAGATGGTCGAAAGATTCCGGGAAGGACTGGAGATCGGTGAAAAGAAACCGACCCTGCCTGCGGGACTGGTGTTTCTGGACACAGATCAGGAAGCAAGCGGGGAAGCAATAACGGGAACGATAGAAAGTATATCTGCAGCGGATCTCAAGCGCTGCGGGAAAGAGGAGTGCTGCGCTATTGTTACGATTACAGAAGGGAAGTTCCATCAGATCAAGAGGATGTTCCGCGCTGTTGGCAGGCAGGTACACTTCCTCAAGCGAATTGCGGTGGGTAATCTTTGGCTTGATCCGACGCTTGCGCCGGGCCAGTACAGACCGCTTACGGAGGAAGAACTGGACTTGTTGAAGAATTCCCCGCCGGGACAATCCTTGTCATGAGGCGATTGGCGTGGAGGGATAGGGAACAAAGCAAAGTTCCCCGCCGGCCGAGGTATGACCGGACCCGGCATGGCGTGGAAGAGGCAGGGGACAGAAGGAAGGATTCATGGCAAGAAGCATTCACCGACAACCAGACAGAGACCAATTCCTGCCGGTTACACGTCAGGATATGGAGGCGCGCGGAATTCAGCAGCCTGACTTTGTGTATGTGATCGGTGATGCCTATGTGGATCATCCTTCTTTCGGTCCGGCGATTCTGTCGCGTCTTCTGGAACGCTTCGGTTTTACTGTCTGCATCATTGCCCAGCCGGATTGGAGGGATTCCGAAAGCATCACCATATTCGGGGAGCCGAGACTTGGCTTCCTCGTGTCTGCCGGAAATATGGATTCCATGGTGAATCATTATTCAGTCTCCAGGAAACACAGGCAGACAGATGCTTACAGCCCCGGCGGCGTGATGGGGCGCAGGCCGGACCGTGCATGCATGGTGTATTGCAATCTGATCCGTTCTGTCTATCGGAAAATACCGATTATCGCAGGCGGTATCGAGGCGTCTCTGCGCCGCATGGCGCACTATGATTACTGGAGTGATTCCCTGCGCAGATCCCTGCTTATGGACAGCGGAGCGGACCTGATCTCTTACGGGATGGGTGAGCATTCGATCGTAGAGATTGCACAGGCGCTGGATGCAGGCCTGCGTGTGGAGGATCTTACCTTTATAGCGGGAACCTGCTATAAGACAAAAGACATTTCCGGGCTGCGGGATGCTGTTATTCTTCCTGAGTGGGAGAAAATGAAGGCGGATCGTCTGTATTATGCGATGAGCTTTTACGAACAGTACCGAAACACGGATCCGTTCAATGCGAAGACGCTGGCAGAACCCTACGGAACCGTATATGTGGTGCAGAACCCTCCGGCAAAGCCGCTCTCACAGCAGGAAATGGACGATGTTTACGCGCTGCCTTATGCCAGGGCGTGGCATCCGGACTATAATGCAGCAGGCGGGATACCGGCATTTTCGGAGGTGAAGTTTTCCATTATCTCCAATCGCGGCTGTTTTGGCGCCTGTAATTTCTGTGCCTTAAACTTCCATCAGGGAAGGATCATTCAGGTAAGAAGTGATGAATCCATCCTTGACGAGGCGCGTCTTCTGACGCAGGAGCCGGACTTCAAGGGCTATATTCATGATGTGGGAGGCCCGACGGCGAACTTCCATCAGCCATCGTGCAGGAAACAGCTGAAGGTGGGAACCTGCAAGGACAGACAATGTCTGTTTCCGAAGCCGTGCCCGAACCTGGAAGTGGACCACAGGGCATACACTGCGCTGCTTAAGAAGCTTCGACAGCTTCCCGGTGTCAAGAAAGTGTTTGTCCGCTCCGGCGTCCGGTTCGATTATGTGATGCTGGATAAAGACGATGCATTTTTGGAAGAACTCGTGCGTTATCACATTTCAGGACAGCTGAAGGTGGCACCGGAGCATGTCTCAGCGTCTGTCCTTCGTATGCTCGGAAAACCGCCCCACAGCGTTTACACAGCTTTCGCAGGGCGCTATAATCAGATGAATCAATCCTGCGGTATGGATCAGTATCTGGTTCCTTATCTGATCAGCTCTCATCCGGGATGCAGAATGAAGGATGCGGTGGAGCTTGCAGAGTACCTGCGGGACATTCATCATCAGCCGGAGCAGGTGCAGGATTTCTACCCGACACCGTCCACGTTGTCGACGGTGATGTATTACAC
>Ga0256405_10009449_pt1 | contig 13340 bp, 14 predicted proteins | sample RumenRJG_02DNA_FD_189096 | JGI IMG/M metagenome (GOLD analysis project Ga0256405, IMG submission 189096) | Bovine rumen microbial communities from Lethbridge, Alberta, Canada - RJG_02 | ecosystem: Host-associated > Mammals > Digestive system > Stomach > Rumen | place: Canada: Alberta...
GTCACGAAAGCAGACATGAGCAGGATCCGTGAGCAGTGCCGGGAAATAATCAAGAAGCCGGCTGACCGGATCACCGGGACTGACAGGCAGATTCTTGCCAATACGAGGCTGCCGCCGTCAAAACTGCCGCAAAGAGAACGCAGCTGGCCGTTGCCGATGACGTTGACAGCGGCTATGACATGTGACGCCGGAATGATTAAGCAGCAAGCGCAGGCTGACGGGGAGGTACATACCCCCGCCAGCCTGTTTCATTCAATATTCCATATCCCAGCCTGCAGAAGAATAAGGTCTTTGCTTTTTAGGGGCAGGCATTTCTTTTTCCTTTATCATCAGTTTATTATAAGGCCGTTGAAGAATAATATTACGTCTTGCCGTAAGTATTGTTTTATAAAAATCCTTCTGCAATTTTGTAATATAAGGAGTGGAATCAATTATTTCATGTATTTTCTCCAGATTCAGCTTAGGGACCATCCTTTTCAGTGCCTGATTGCAGTCATCATCCTGCATTGAGAGTATAAAATCCCTGTAATTTATTCTGGAGCCGTTTATTTCTATTGCTGATGTAGGTTTTGAAAAGACCCTTGATTTCAATTCATTCTCATCTTCCAATACGGACTTCATAATTTCCTCGTCCGCCTGCGGGAAAAGAGAGCTTGCGCAGTCATAAACAGGTGCTATGTTAAAACACTTTGTTTTAGGGTCGCATAAATATCCCCAGTTTCCGTTATGCCTGTCCCAGTTGCCGATAAGTGCATCAACAATAAACATATCCCAGAACCAGTCTGACAGTTTTTTTGAATCAAACAAAGGCTGTTCTTCAATGCTCTTTTTTATGGAGCTGAGTTCCGTTCCCCTGCCGCTCTGAGGTGAATCCATTACCTGATTCTTCAAGCCGATGAAAGAAATCAGCCTTTCATTGTCTTTTGTAAAATCCCTGCAGGCAACGACAATTTTCGTGCTTCCTTTATCGGTATACGTACCGAGGTAAGTTTTCTGGACGTTGATACCGGCCGCCTCAAAAATATGGCAGCCGATATATTCGCATATGCAGCTGTTTGAGTAGCTCATGCAGCCGTTCTTAGTCGGTACGGAGGGGAACTTTATCAGGTAATCCTCATCGTCTACCGTGATGCAAATCTTCCTTCCGTTTGCACCTTCATAGGATTTGATATAATTCTGCGGGTAGCAGCTCAGCTCCAGATTATTCTGCATAAAGATATTTGCTCCTCAGATATTTTGCCTGCTCCGGCGTAATCATCTGCTCAACCTCCGCAACGTTTATATCACTCTGGAGCTCACAGTAATCCATATCGAGCTGAAAATATCGCTCACCTTTTTTCACCCTGTCCAGAGCCTTCAGGTAGGCAGTTAAAGACCTCCCAAGCCTGTCCGGCAAATCCTTTTCCAGATATGCTCCTGCATCCATAAGAACGGCACCACCTATACAGAAATAAAAAACGGCAAGACCAGACTTTTGCCGACATCGCCCGGACTGTCCGATCCAACGGGATCCCGCCCGGCAACTGCAAATATACCATAATCCTCAGATAAGTCAACCGTACTTGCAACTAAAAATAGTTGCAAAATTATATTTATTGCCGTATATTTCTTTTATGGGAAAGAAAAACTTATACAGCGGCTAAAATCAAAGCCTAATGATTTTACGTTCGATGAAGCAGAAACTCTGCTCGGTTATCTTTCCTATTCCAGATCGAACAAGGGAAGAACAAGCGGTTCCAGAGTGTCATTTACATCTGAAAATCATGCACAAATTTTATTGCATAAGCCGCACCCGAACAATGAACTTAAAGGCTACCAAGTGCAGCAGCTTATAGAAATCCTGCAGCAGGAGGAACTGATATGAAGAATCTTATTGAGTACAAAGGTTATGTCGGAAGCGTTGAGTTTTCTCAGGAGGATGAGCTTTTTTACGGCAAGGTTCAGGGAATCCGCAGCCTCATTTCGTATGAAGGAACAAATGCTGCAGAGCTTATGGCGGACTTCCATGCTGCCGTAGATGATTATCTTGATTTGTGCCAGGAAGAAGGAAAAGAGCCTGAGAAAGCATACAAGGGGTCATTCAATATCCGTGTCTCTCCGGAACTTCATAAAAAGATTGCAATCTATGCGATGGAGAATGATATGACTCTGAACAGTTTTGTTGAGCAGGCTGTAGAAAGACAGCTTGCAGTTACATATTAAGGCGCCGCCTCAGTCATCCGGCACCTGCAGCAAGGATCAAGGCTGCGGTTCCCGTCGCCAAACCGGACATACAGCCTGCGGAGATAAGGCAGATGAACCTCTTTGACGACCTTTTCGGAAAGGAGGAGATCATCAACACGCAGAACAAAAGGCAGAGGACTGCCGCCGTCAAAACTGCCGCAAAGAGAACGCAGCTGGCCGTTGCCGATGACGTTGACAGCGGCTATGACATGTGACGCCGGAGCGTCCAAGTGACCAGCGCAGCTACTTGTCATAAACCTCTCGTCTTTGTCCTACATCAACAACGGTTATCACAAGTTCGTTATCTTTGATTTTGCACAAAACCCGATAATCTCCGACACGATACCGCCAGAAGCCGATGAGATTTCCGACAAGCATTTTTCCACGCTCACGGGGATTACCGAGCTTCGCCACATCGTCCATGTAGTCAACAATCCTCTTGCTGACAGGCTTATCCAATTTTTTTAACTGCTTCAAAGCAAGGTCAGAATACACAAGCGTCATAGCCCAAGTTCCTTACGGACTTCATCGCTTGTGTAAGTTTTGCTACCATTTTTTTCAAAATCATCCCAAGCAGCAGCAGCAGTTTCATAATCTGCCTTATCCTCAAGACACTCATTCAAGTAAAGCTCCGCCGCCTTGTTCATAAACCAAGACTTAGAACAACCACGCTCAGCGCAGTAACTCGTAATGCGATCGAACATATCCGGCTGAAAACTCAAACTCATGACTTTAGATTTTCTAACGGTCTGCATAATTGCCCCCTTAGCCCATCCCTACGGGCTATCATCTGATATTACAAATGGCCGATTTTTCATACTTGTAATACAAATATTACAATTTGTCAAGGCTATTCCGGATTCTGAATTTTGTGCCGGAATTTGCCAATATTGCGAGCATCCGGAACGTTTCTTGCGGTATTCCTGCATAAGTTCGTATAAATCGCACCCGTCAGCCTTTTTCGATACATCTCCTAATACTCCATCCCGGAGTCTTTCTCCCTGACGGTCTCTTTCCTGTCCTCAAGCCAGTCGGTCTCCTCGAATGTGATGCGCATACACTCACGAAAATCCAGATCCTGCCGATCCAGAGGATACTTCTTGTCGGGATGCTCCTTCTCCCACAGCGTTCTGAGGTCAAGCGGCGTCAGCTCGCCCGGATGCTCGGCCATCCATTTTTTCTCTCTCTGTATGAGTTCCTAGAAAGAACCTTCGCCATAGAAACCACCCTTATACAGGTACTGCCGGCCTTTGGGACGCTTGAAAAAATACTGGTATCCGTACATTCTTGTGAACACCTGATACATCTCCCAGCCGTTATCGCCGTATTCTGCAAGCTGCCGGCGGTTCTCGTCCCACCCCTCCTTTCCGCCTACCGGATGCTCGCCTCCTATGACATAGGTCATGTACTCCCATTCCGGCCTTTCCAGCGGCTCCCTCGGATAAGCCAGCTCCCATTCCGGTATCTCGCCCTGCTTTACGCCAGTAAATTTCATATGTCCTCCCTGGTTCATCTTTCCCTGCGTTCTCTGCACTACTGGTTAAAAAATATGGATTATCCTTATATAATAAGGATAATCCTCAAATATCAGATTGTCAAGTAAAGGATTTACTTTTTATCTCTACCCTTAGGTCATGTTGTCTGTTCCGCCGGTGCTGCCGGCGGCCGCGGTGGAACCGGTTCCGTCTCCGCCTCCCGTTTTCGTCTGCTGTTTACCTCTGGGATTCCGGTACGCGTCTTTCAGGAATTCCGTGTAGTCCTTCTCCTGTCTGGAGAACGTAACGTCATCGCGCTTGTCACGGATGCTCGCAATGTTGTCGCCCTTGCCGGATGCTTCTCCTGCCGCAGCGTCTCCGCCTCCTCCGCCGCGCATGTATTTGGGCGTCGGCTTGTCGCCTCTTATCCAATCATCAAGATTGCCGGCGAACCTGGTCTTTGCCCGCCAGCCCTTTGCCTTCAGGGCTTCTGCCAGCGCCACGCCGGTAAGCTTAGTCTTGCCGCCTGCACCGGAAACTCCGTCCGCAACGCCTTTGTCCCATGAGTTTTTGAACGCTCCGCCCATCGCAGCCATATCTCCCATCTGGTTCAGCCCGGCTCTCATCGCGCCGGGAGCGTGGCGATTCACGGCTCCGGCGGCACCGGCTGCGGTATGCGCTGCATGACCGCCGAACGCAAGCGCGGCACCACCGGCCGCGGCGGCCTGAACGAACTCACCCATGGACAGCTGCGGAGAGCCTGTCATAAGCGACATGGCGAGCTTCGGCCCGTTGGATATGACGGCAAGGGACAGCAGTGAGATGAATATGATGTAGCCGAGCTTCTCTATGTCCATCGGGGAGCCTGAGCTGATCATGTTCATGGCGGTGTACAGATAGATGTATGCGTTGAACATCATGCACATCGTGCACAGCAGGAGCTTCATGCCCTGTGCCAGCAGCGCGGGCAGGATTTTATGCGTCATATCCTTCAGCCCGTCGAAGAACATGAAAGGCAGCAGGATCGCCGCCACCGGCACCATGATGGTGTACTCTACGATGCACGTTACGTACTGAATGAGGGAGACCGCACAGCCCATTGCCATGAAAAGAACTGCTACAAAGAGGAATACGAGGTCACCCAAACGCTTAACGGGGAATTTCGTTATGTCCAGCCCCTCGGTCATTCTGGAGAAAAATCCGGCCTTGTCATTCGCCTCCCATTCTTGAGTAATGCCGCCGCCGGTGGAAACGCTGTTGCCGTTTTCATCCGTTTCCCAGCCGCCGTACCATTCGCGCTCCCACATAATCTTTGCGGCAAGCAGCGAGAGCCGCATCATGGCTGCCGGAGAGATGAGCCCCGTATCTTTTTTATCTTTGTTGTACAACGCAAGGTCAAGGGCGTATCTATCCGTCATGACAACATTGTCATCTCCCTTCACGGCGACAAGCACATTTTCGATGGCCTTCAGCGTTTTAACCATGCCAAAGGGATTCTGTTCCTTGCTTTCCTTCTCGGCTTTCAGTTTGTCGAGTTCTTTCTGCGTGTTGAAAAGCGAGAAACCGGCCTCGGTCAGCTCGTTCTCATCGTATTGGTTCCAGTTCTTCAGCAGCTCGCTTTTCTGGTTTGTCAGCTCCGTAAGCTGCCTGACCTTTTTCTCCATGTCCCTCTCATCAGTTTCTATAATTTTCTTCAGTCTTATCATGTAGTCCTTAAGGTCGTTCGTCAGCTCTGTCAGAGCCTTGCCGCTTGCACCCCTGCCTGCCTCGATGCAGAATTCCCTGAACCTTGTCGTCGCGCCTGAATAGACGTTCAGTATCAGAATGAACACAACCCATTTCGTCAAAAAGCCGACGATCATCTTCCGGATTTCAAGGGCTCCGAACGCAACCTGAATGCATTCCCAGAGGACACCGATCCCTGCCATAATCGTCGCAAGCTTTACGGTACTGTTCAGAAAATAGACCAGATTCCCGGAGAAATAATCTAAAACCTGCAGGACAGGAACATCAATGGAATCATACATAAAACTTATACCTCCTTATGTCACATCATCAATAGTCAGGATAAATCGGTCTGGAATAAACCTCGCCCCTGAGTTCCGTTAGGGCGCGCTCCTTTCCCTGCTTCTCCTGTCTGTCAGCCATATCTTTGTATACGGCATACGCCATAGCGTCATTGAAGCGTGAGGTCAGCTCGGCAAGCTGATCCATCTGGAGCGTCTGCAGCATGGAATTCATCTGCAGAATATCCTTAACGGTCAGAGGATGTCCTGAGTTCTCGTCGGCCGCGAAAATCATGTTCATGATCGCCTTGCGCTGCAAGGCCGCCGTCTCCTCCGCGGCTTTCTTGCCCTCGTCTACGTTCAGCGCAAGAAAATCAATCGCGATCTCACGAGCCTTGGTCAGCGCCTGCGTAGCCATGACATAATTCTCCGCCTGTATTCCCGTTTTTTGATACAGCTGCATGCGCTCCTTGTCGGACATGCCGTTGAGCAGCGTGTTCACGGAATCGTTGATCGAATCCTGATACGTCTCATACACGTCATCGAACAGCGCGCCGAGGGAACCGTCCCTCACCTCATCCGAATACGGATGGAACGTATTGGCCACAAGGCCGTAGATGGAATAGCTGTGCCCGTTTATACGGATGTTGTTCCGCGTAAGCGCGTCCCTGGCACGTCTTATATTGTTCAGCTGCCGGTTTATCTGGCTGCCCGCCTGATTGATCTCATCGCGGAAGTCAAACGGCAGCTCGCTGCTGTTGCGCTTTATGTCCTCCCATTTGAAGTTCTTTGCCTGCTCTATGGCGTGCTGCGCGCGCTGGTAATTCTGCTCGATCATCTTGTACGTGTTCAGCACGGTGTCGCAGGCCTCCATGAAGTTGTAATAGCTTTGCAGCCAGTTCTGCGCGTCGAACACCGGATACTGTGCGAAAGCTCCGGATCCGAGGAAGAATATCAGCACTGCCGCAGATACAACCTTTCTTCCTATGCCCATTTTCTGACCTCCCGTTTTTCAGCATCACCGGCTGTAGCCAGCAGCTGCTCATATTCAATGCCCTTTGCTTTCAATATCTCCCTGACCAGCGGCTTGCCGCTGTTTACGCCGTATTCCTGTTCCAGGCTGTCGTACATCGGATCATTCCATGCACCGGTCAGAATGCCGAGCTGCATCGCATCTGCGATGTCAATTTGAAATCTGCGTACGCCGAGCGCAGATTTATACAGGTAGTCATGTTTTTTTACCATCCTCGTAAGCAGACTTATCTCCGAGTCCTCCAGTCCGAATTTACGGTAGGAGTCCGCGATCATCGGGCTTTCAGCCTCCGGGTCGGCTAGGTATATTTTTGTAGCGCATTGGGAGAGAATGGTCAGCCCTATCTCGGAGCGGGCGGCATCATTGACCTCCTGAGTGGCGAAGATGACGAACACATGCTTCTTGCGCAGCGTCTTGAGCCAGACGGCGAGCTGGGATGCGAAAACCGGATTCTGCAGAACCTGCCATCCCTCATCAATGACCAGGAGGAACGGTCGTCCGTCGAACATGGCCTCGACCTTATGGAATATGTAGTACAGCGCGGGCGTCACCGCCTGCGATCCCAGCTCCATGAGCGTTCCCATCTCTATCATGTTCCAGAAGGAGCCGAGCGGCAGGCTGCTTTCCGCGCTGTCGAACAGTGATCCGAACTGTCCGCCGATCACGTATGGAGCGAGGGCACCGGTCAGGGTGTTCTCATACGTCTCCGGATCCTTATAGGAGCAGTACTGACAGAAAGACGTCAGAGTCCGGGCAGAGTGATCCATTGAGGAAAGCAGGCGTATGGTGTTGAATATTTCCTCCTTCATGGAGACGGTGACATCTATATGCTGCTCCGCAAGAAGCATTTCAATAAATGACGCGGCCCAGGCCCTGTCCGCGTCAGTATCAAGCGCTTCAAGCGGCTGAAAACAGATGGCTCCGTCCTTGCCCGGCTCAAGGTACAGGCCGCCGGCGCACATCGTCACGTTGCGGGCGGATCTGTCCTTGTCGAAGATGCACACGCGCGCGCCCGGATACTTCAGCCACTGAACCTCAAGGAGCGCTAGCAGCGCTGATTTTCCGCTGCCGTTTGGCCCGGAGATCCACGTGTGTCCTGTGTCCCCAACATTGAGATTAAGGTAGAACGGGATGCCGTAGTCCGTGCCGCAGACTACATGCGGAGCGCCTATGCCGCATATGCTGCGCATGAATTCATTCACAGACTGTCCGCTCCAGATTGACGAGGCCGGAATCACGTGCGACAGGTTTCCGGTAGAGACGAAAAGAGATCGCACGTTCGCATAGATGTTTCCAGGCATCATGGCAAGAAACGCCTGCAGCGAGTTCTGGGTTTCCTCCTTTACGGAGAAATCACTGGCCGTGACTACGCTGGAGATGTACCGCGACTTATCTTCCGCCTTTGACAGATCCTCATCCCAGACCATGATCGTGGAGAGATAGTCTCCATAGCCAATCGCATCTATAGTAAGCTCCGCGACCGCATTCTGTGCGTCTCCTTCCGATGCCACGGCTGATGTGTCCTGCACCTCGGACGACGTGTTCGTAAGCGTTTTTATCACGTAGTTCATCGTGGACGTCCTTCTTCCGTGAAAGTTCCGCTCACGTGATTTAATGGTCTTGAGCGCGTCCTGCCTTGAGCGGCAGCGGAACCGCGTAGACCATCTCAGCTCACAGTCCGCTTTGTTCAGCGTATCAAGCATGGCGGGAAACGTCCTGCTCGGAAAGCCGATCACTGTGACAAGTGGTATATAGTTATATCCCAGTCTGAGCGGCATCGAATTCTCAAGGTCACTGTCCGTCGCTACTTCATCGATAAACAGCTTCGCATCCTCCGGCAGCACGCAGCGGTGCCAGTCAAGGGAAACCGATGAGTGGATGAGCGTAAAAAGACCGTCCGAGTCCAGCCGCTCCACGTACATAACTGCTGACAGAACCGACATTACCTTTGATGCGGTCATCCGGAAATAATTGAGCTGCTTCTGGATGACGTCGCTATTGCCGTCACCCGAACCTGACGCCTTTCTTATAAAGAAAAGGCTTGCTTTCTGCTCGATTTCCGGCGGCGGCATCCATGTCAGAACCGCAAAATAATGATTCTCATAATGAGACGTCACCGCAGAGAAATTCATCTCTCGTTGCATCTCGACAAGGTATGCGGCAAAATTCTCACAGGTTACCGAAGTATAATTGCCGGTACGCCTGCGCTGCAGCTCGAACTGGACTGTCCAGCCGTCACCAAGCTGCAGGACGGCATTGTTGAGCATACGTGCCACAGACGCGATCTTGTGGTCTGAGCTTGCTCCAATGTCCGGCGCGATGAATTCAAAGCCGCAGCACAACGCGCCGCCTTTGATCAGCACGATGCCGTCATCAATCATCACGTCCCACGGACATACCGCTGACAGCGGAAACGTCCTGTCATGATAAAATCTGAAGTCAAGCGGACGGAACATCCCCATATCTTACCCCCTGTAATAATCCTGCTCTGATAAGGTCTGCATGATGAACACGAGCCTCAGCTGCTCCTTGCGGCAGATGAACCTGAGCACAAAGAGGATCAGGCCTCCGGCAAACAAGCAGGCGATGTGTATGAGCGCGCTGAATATGATGGTCATCATCACGATGAACATGAACGGCTCCTGCCCGATTCCGAAAAATTCATCTTTCTGCAGCAATGATGTATGAACCGGCAGCGAATAATCTTCTTCATTCATTTTTCCTACTCCGTATCTTAGATTGCTGAAACAGCGGGATGCGGGACTCCTCCATAAAAGTGAGCTTTTCCGGAGGAGTCCCGCAGGAGCGCAGATCTGCGCTCCTGCCGCCGCGTCAGGCAAGCAGCATCTCAGCAGCGCTCTCCGTTATAATCATGGCCGTCTTGAGCTCCTCGACGCTTACGCCCTCGAAAAAGAAATTGACGATACAGGTCGCGCCGAGGATTCCGCCGCATGCGAACATGACGCGCAGCGCGCTCGTCACCATCTCCGCGTTGCCCTGGCTCCGTGCCCATGCCTGCACGCCGAAGGAGACCATCATCGCCGCGGCCATAAGGGCCTTGAGCCATGTGCCCTGACATAAGGTAATGAGTTTCTTACCGAATTCATCCAGCACCGTGATTCCGCTGCCGCTTCCTGCAAAGCACATTGATATACACGCCGTCATTATAAATGCGACGCATACCGCCACTTTTCTGTTCCGTACGCAACGGACCTCATCCTTTTTTGCCATATAATACCTCCGGCAAATAAAAATATTTAGCTATGCTGCATATCCGTCGTCATGCGATGTCCTGCGCCACGGATGCGATAAAGGCGTCGGTGTCGTCCGTAACCGGACAAATCTCATCGACGCGGATACCGTCCGCAGTACGCCTCAAATGCACGACAAGGGATATTACATCGCTTAAATGCTCAGCCATCTCGGCGTCCTGTTTCACCACCATGTCCTTTATCCTCAGCAGAGTGCTTTTGCCGTCTTTTGCATGTATCGTGGTCACATTACCGTCATGACCTGTTTTCCATGCGTCAAGCAGCGCGTACATGACCTCCGCAGTACGTACTTCTCCGAAAATCAGTCTGTCCGGAGTCCATCGCATTCCTGCTATCCGCACCGCCCTCAGAACATCCTCCGGCGGCACACAGAGCATGGTTTTCATCCGTGCCCGGCACTGCAGTTCCGGCAGATCCTCGATGATATAGAAACATTCGTCAGGTGTGTATTCCTCCATCTTCTTTATGACGGCGTTCACGAGCGTTGTTTTTCCGCTGCCGGTGCTGCCGGAGACGATGATGTTTCCCCTCTGCTCGATGCAGGAGCAGACCGTCCCGTACTGGTCTTTGGTCATACGTCCAGACTGTACATATTCCTCAAGAGTATAGATCTCTGCAGGCGGACGTCTGATCTGAAGCTCCGGGCGAACCGCATTGGGTGGTACAAGACCCGTTATCCGCGCGTTGTACCGCGGGATAACCCCCTGCAGCACCGGAAAACCTGCGCTCGTATCAAGCTTATGTCCGTTTATGGCACCGACGGCGCGGATTATCCGCTCCGCCACGTAGTCCGGCATTTTTTTGCCGGTGAACTCTCTGCCTTTTCCAAACCGCGTTACAATGACCTCGCCGCTGTCAACGACGGATATGTCAGTGACGGCTGAATCGTCAAGATAAGGAAGCAGCATACCCATATCCCGGAAAAGGTTTTCCGTCATGCGTTCCTTCTTGATCTGGTCAGGAGCGGCTGCCGCTGCAACCGGAGACTCGCTGTGCTGTATCACTTCTTGTCCTCCCCATCATCCGGTGCTGCTTCCCGGTTGATAAAATTCCCCTCGATAAACTCCATGGTAAACGTCTTGCGCTTGCTCATCTCCTGGACAAAACGGTTCATAAAAGACTTACTCAGATAAGCGCCGTCGTCGAATGCAACTTTCTTGACGGACGGTTCTTTCACCAGACGGCCGAAATAATCGCGCGTATATGTAAAGAAATACTCCGTAAAATACTCAATCAGCCTGTAGACGACGTTTACGTCCGTCCGGGCGGCTCCGACCGCCCGGCGCATGTCCGTGATGCTCATGAGCAGCTGGCTGCTGACGTCTATATCCTTATGCAGATATTCGTATACGGCCTTTGCGATAAGCCCGCTGATGCTGCTGTGCTCGTGTTTTGCGCGTTTTTTTATCGCGTCAAGTATTTCCGGGTCACAATAGAATTTGAAATTCTGTTTATTTCCCTTTTTCATTACATGCCTCCCTCAAATGCATCAGGTCTTTCCTTGTCTTTGCCGCCAAAATACGAGCTGCCGCCGTCATATTCGCCGGTGACACCGGCGTCATCCGGTACCGGCTCATAAGTATCAATGAAGCTGTCGATGTCGAACGGCTCAGTTGAGACTCCCGGATCCGGGCGGTCATTGGAGAAAGCTTTCTCCACATCATCTGCAGCCCCTCTAAAATCAAACTCCGTATCATCGAACAAAGCATCCGCATCCTCCTTGTTCATCACGTCCGGGCAGAATTCGACGGCGCTGTAGAAATATTCGGCATTACGTCTTCTGTCCTCCTCATACAGTTTTTTCTCAGCCTCAAGCCTCCTTTGAAAACGTTCCTTTGCCGCTATTACGGAGGGCAGGTCTGCGGCCTGCGCATACAGGTCTGTCTGTGTTTTCGGTGCGATATAATTCGCCTTATACTTAAAGCGTCTGTCCATGTACCAGACGATCTTCACCCCGATATACGGCTGCATACCGTGTACCATCAGAAGCAGCTTGTCACCGGGCAGGCGCTTTATATCCGCGGCATCCAGCAGATTCCGCCCGAAATCCTGCTCTGAAAAGTTCAAGTTCTTGCCGTTGAACAGCTGCAGCCTGCCGCTCCTTGACACCTTCTGCATTGACACGCTTTCCTGTCCGATGGAGCGGCTGTAGTTCTCCGCATCCTTTATGTCTCCCGGTGCATAGACAACCTGAATGGGACAGTGGTCGTCAAAAGGATGGTTCTGTCCGTATCTGTCCACCAGCTGGTTCTTTGACTGGCAGACGATGAGAAAATGAACTCCGTATCCGCGGAGAACACCCATGTTCGCCGCGATGCCGGGCATATACCCCAGTACGGGGAATTCATCCAGAATGAAAAGAACGTCATGTCTGAGCCTGACTTTACCGAAACTCGTGGTGCCCTCTGAAAATTTAGCAAGCATGAAAGATATGATTATTCTGAACACCGGCGCGATACGCTCGATGTCTGAATAGGGTACGCAAAGATAGAGAGAGATAGGAATGTCGCTGCTAATAAAGTCCTCGATTACAAAATCGCTTCTGCTTGTCGCGTTCGCGATCATCGGGTCGTTGAACAGAGCGAGATAACTGCGGACGGTCGCATAAGTGGACGCCCGCTCTTTTTCGTTCTGGTTCATGCTTGCGGCTGCAATGCCGAAGCATTTCTTGTCAATGTCAGGAGCTGCTATCTCCTGTCCAATAATTCCGTTGTTGATAATGTTCCCGTCAGCATCATATTCAAGCAGCTCGCTGCCTTTCTTTCCACAAAAAACCAGATTCTGGTAGTACTCCGGCTGGTTCTTGTACATCTGTTCAGATATACGGAAAAAATGCCTGTGGTCATGGCTCATCATCATTCCGCAGGGAATTTCACCAGGCTTGCTCTCAGCCTGCTCTCCCACATTGTTCTGTCCGCCGTTTTCCGTCAGGAAATGAAGCAGGCCGGAAAGGGACTTATCCTCATAGTCAGAGAAGCGGATATGCAGCAGACCGCCTGTTATAAGGTCTCTTGCCATGGAGGCAAAATATTCCGCCGCTGCGTCACCGCCGCCTCCTTTTTTAGTCTGCGGCACGATGACGGCCGCCAGCTCCGAGGCGTCCCGGTAAGCATATTCATCTCCGTCCCTGATGGCGTCCACCGGATTAAAACGGTGCGTGATATACGAACACGGCGCGAATTTAAGGACATGCGAGAACGTTGCCCGCCATCCGGCAGTCGTGTTGAAATTCTCCTCTTTTGGATCGAAGGATACGATGGATTCATCGTACGAAAAGTGCACCGGTATTATTATACCGACGCCTTTACCGCTACCTGTCGGTGCCTCAAGC
>Ga0256405_10009450_pt1 | contig 13339 bp, 15 predicted proteins | sample RumenRJG_02DNA_FD_189096 | JGI IMG/M metagenome (GOLD analysis project Ga0256405, IMG submission 189096) | Bovine rumen microbial communities from Lethbridge, Alberta, Canada - RJG_02 | ecosystem: Host-associated > Mammals > Digestive system > Stomach > Rumen | place: Canada: Alberta...
GATTCTTTTTTATATATTAGTTTTATTGATTTACAATCATTAAATATAAAACTTGAAGAATTACCGTATTCCTAGAAATAATCCCGATTATTTCTAGGAATACGGTATATTTATATATATTTTGAGTTGATATTAAGGATGGACATTCATTAAGCATATAGCACATATTTTTTGTTTTATATCTATCAAACCAATCTATTCCAGGCAAATATTTTAAACTTTGATCATCCATAAAACATAAAACTCATATCCATTACATTATAAGCTTTCCATTTTGATATATCTGGTAAATTATCTAGCAAAGAGCAATGGCTAAACATAAAACTTATATCAATTACATTATCAGTATTCCATTTTGAAATATCAGGTATAAATATTAATGAAGTACAATAACTATACATAAAATTCATATCAATTACTTTATCAGTATTTCATTTAGATATATTTGGTATTGATAATAATAATGAACATTGAAAAAAAAATAACTTGAATTTGTAGTTTAATCCGTAGTCCATTTAGGTAAATTGGGTATTTCAAATAATATTATGTAACCTCTAAAAATACTGCTCATATTAATTATATTGTTGGTATTTCATTTAGAAATATCAGGTATTTATTCTAATGATGAACATCCACGAAACATATAACTTATATTTTTTATTTTTTATTATTCCAAATTGATATATCAGATAAAGACTCTAATGAACAACAATAATTAAACATATAACTCATATCAAATACATTATTTGTATTCCATTGTAATATATCAGATATAGATATTAATGATACATATCCATCAAATATATGACTTAAATTTGATGAAAATAAATAATCCAAATTAGAAGATAATGGGTAATAAGCATTGATAAATTTATATTTTGAGCTTTCAACTTAATTTAAAATTTTGTAAAATATTACTTTTATCTTGTAGATTAGGGTTTATACAATTATATTCATATATATAATAGGAAATTTTGTAAAAATCAATTGACTTATCATTTTCATCAAAATCAGAAAATTCATTTTCTTTTATATCAAAATCTTCATCTTATATCATTAATTTTGACATAATAATATCATAATTTGAACTCATTTTGTCATATTTTACAAATGAAATTATTTAATAATACGAATTTTTTTTATATTTAATATTTGAAAGAACTTATACCTCATAAATTTAGGTCAGTTAGAGATGTTAATTACATTAATGCTTCGTTGCTTTTAACAGGGCCAGGAATAAAATTTTGAAACTGAATAATTTCTTTAATACTTTTATTATTCTTTTATAAGCATAGTAAGAGATGGATATTCTTATGGACTTAATTTAATAGTTTTAATTTTTCTAGTTCCGTATTTTTATCTTTTAACTTTTTATTAAACTTAAAATAAAATATGTGAAACCCAAATCGACAAATAAAGTTATCAAAAGATAAATGATTAAAACTTCAATAGAATAAAAATTTATTAAAAATATGAAATAAAGGAAGAGTTAACCAAGAGAATTATGGAAAAAGCATAAAATTATGAAAATGGAAAAAATCAAAAATTTTTTATTTCAATAAAATATAGGAATTAATTAATAAAATTTTAGAAATATTTACATATTAAAGATCCTAATCATTTGAATATCCAAAATTTAATTTTAATTTATTTTTTTGTAAAATTTATAAAAAATAAATAAAAATTATAATTTTATTTAATATTTTAAAATATATTAATAAATATAAATTTAGAAGTAGTTTTGTTGAGAACTTAAAATGTAAAAAAATAATTATTCCAATTCCAATAAAAAATACTTATTCAGCTAATCACATTTTATGTTTTGTTTCTCTTGCAGTATCTCTAAACCTGGGCAAATATAACTAAAAGCGAATAGTGGGGAAAATGGGGAAAAATGGGGAAAATGGGGAAAAATGGAATTAGGGAAGAAATTTGGAATACGCATATGATATTTTTAACAAAGATATTATATTTTTATATAAATATTATGAATATTCAATTAAATTTTATTTTCTCATAAAATAAAGTACAAACATTATTAATATTATATTCTATAATTTCTTTTTCATTAGCAAAAGAACTATTAAATTTACACCATCCTTTTTTCTTTTTTTAAGAGAGTAATAATGCTCATCATTAATAGAATCATTATTATGAATGATACCAAACATGAGATATTGTAAATCATCTTTTTGGGTATATCTTTGAAAATAACATTAAATCAATAATATAATGAAAATATATTCTAATATTAGTTTTAACTTATAGCAAATGGTATAAACTTTATAAAGAAAATAATATAAAACTATTTAAAATCACTAAGGAAATAGGTTTATGCTTGTTTATATTAGTTTTATTCTTATTCCAATATTTATATTTATCTTTTAAGTTTACATTTAGTGTATTTAAAAAAGTAAATGATAAATCATCAAATTCTTACAAATTAACTTCTTTTTGAATTATTAGAAGGATACCTAATATTTTTTTAAAAAATAAGTTTTTATTTCACATTTACTTATAGAAATATTTATCAATTATATATAATATAAATGTGTAATTATTGAATCCTCTCGATTTAATAATAATTTAATAATATTAAAGATATTTATAATTCTTTAATTATTTTTATTTATCATTTGATTTTATTCTTTCAAATCTGATTTAAATTTGATTTTATTAAATTTCATACTTATATTATACATTATTTCTCTTAAAATTTATATTACTTCTTGCTATCCATCTTTAAAAATTTTATGAGATTCTATAAAATACATTTAAAATTAGATTAGGAAAAAGAATTTATTAAAAATTTTTTTTCATCCTTTAAAATATCTTTATTATTACCTTCAATCATATTATAATTTTAAAAAAGATATTTTTTTAAAAAATAACTTTCTTTAACTTATTATCAATGTTCTATATATTCCATGGATTGCATAATAAAAAATTTTTTGTTGGTTTCTTTCCTTATTTTTTTATCTTTCCTAAGAAGTTTAAATTTGAAAATTAGTTTTTTAATTTTCCTTTTATTATTATATTTATTTATTCTTTAGGGGATATTATATAAAATTTTAACAATGAAATTTTATTATTTTTGGTTATCTACTTCTATTTTATCTATATTTTTAATTTATTTTGAACTTTATCTATATTAAATATAATTTTATCTTGAGGGTGATTATTTTTATTTTTATTATTATTTTATTTAATCCTGGTTTTTCATTATTTTCTCCTTTTTTAAGGTTTAATTAATTCTTCTTTTGAATCTGAATATTTCTTCAATGATATTTTCTGTTTCTAACTCATAATTTTTCATTTAACTCTGTTAAAATTTCTTCCCGTTTATTTCCCAAGTTATTATTTTCTAACTTTCCCGAAAGAATAGAATTTTTTATCTTTACTTTAATCATATGGTTCAATAATTACCTTTTTTTTATTAATTTTTCTTTGGTTTTTTGTGCTTTCTTTCTTTCAATTGTTTTTAATTTTACGTAATTTATTATATATTTTTAAAAATTTGATTAAACATATGAAATTTTTTAATAATATTTAATAATATTTTCTTCCTATTTCCTAATTTTTCCCCACTTTCCCCATTTTCCCCACTTTTCCCATAATTTCCCTTTAATAATCACTCGCCCTCTAAACCTTTCAGAATGATTTATTGTGGATTTTGATAAAAGTTTAATTGAATTAATAACTCTATCTCTGTTTGTGATTAAAATGATATTCTCCTTCATTATTTGATGTATTTCATCTATTTCTCTATCAAATATTTCAACATTAGTATTATTTTTCACATTTTGATATTCTTTTCCTTTATTTTCTATATATTTTTGAAAACTTGAAAAATAATTAGTTTTTATCAATTTTTTCTAATTTTAAATATGAAATCTTTTGAACTCCAAATCGATTTTTAATTTCTTTGGTAAATTCAATGTTTATTTTAGTCAAAAGACTAAAAGCTAAATTACAAGGATATTCTTTATGGGTTGTGATTAAATAAATAATGTTCATGTTTATTTTATAATACATCAAATATGTTGAAGAATTTACATTCACTAACAAAAAATTTTCTTTTTTTTTATTATTTTTTAGAAGTTTATATAAATGTATTTATCTTTCATTAATTTATAAAAAATAAAACTATCTCTTTTCCTTGAGATTATTATTTCTTTTTATCATTTTTTGGTAAATTATTTTAAATTATTTATTAAATTTTAGGTATAATAGTATTGGCAATAGAAACGGAAGTCTTAATGATATATTTATCAATATGAATACTTCAATCTTTATGAATATTCTTTCTAAATAAATATTTGCCATCTCCTTGTGATTTAAATGAAAGTTCCATTCACTTTAACAGTTGCTGATATCTAATGCAGATTTAACTATTTGAAATAATATATTCAATATTATGTTTGGGGATAACACATCTCTGTCTCATTCATTTGTTGCTGTTACCAATTATCCCCCCTTCCCCCCATCTGTAAATTTTCGGCGAGGAAAAATCTTAAATTTTTTGTGGAAGAATGGAAAAAAAAATGGAAGAATGGAAGAAAAAATGGAAAAAAAAGTGGAAGAATGGAAGAAAAATATAAATTTCAAAAATTAATAAACTGATTTACTAATTGACAAAAAATTATATATAATTAACTTTATTTCAAAATGAAAATAACAAAGAAAAATATTAAAATTTTATTATATAGATTATTATGTCAGGTTTTTTATTAATGTTAATATGTTAAATTTAAACAGTTTTATCTCTCAATATCATATTTTTATCATTTTTTCCTATTGTATATTAATTAATTAATAATTTTATTAATTTGAAAATTAATTCCTCATTATTTCGATAATTTCGATAAGTTAAGTTAGAAAAAATAATTTCAAATAAAAAAGAGCAGATAATATAACAATTACAATTTTTATAATATTTTAATTTTTCTTTTATTAATTTTAAGAAATGTGAAGCATCTAATTTTAAGGCATCATAATAATCCATATTTTAGACAAACCTAACAACTAACTCAGAAAATTAATGGGGTAATTTGTAATTTCCTAATTTAAAAAATAATGAATAAATAATTTAATAAATCTAAATTTTAAAAAATAAAATCTTTTATTCAAAATATGGTAAATTTATTATAAAATTTATTTAAACAGTTTTATTTAAAATTGACAAAAATACCATATAATATACCCTTATAAAGCCTAATCAAATTATTTATTCAACTATAAAAAATCTTAATTCTTTTGATTATATAAGACTATTATTATAATTAAATATATATAAAATAATTTCTATAAATTTAAATAAGCAGGAGCTTATAAAATTAATTAATTTGTTTAAAATTATTATTATAATCTATTGAATTTTAATCATAGAAATTTTCATATTTAAAAATGAAAAAAAAGATAATATACAGTAGATTTCTTATATAAAACTTATAAAACTTTATAAATCTTTATAATTATCTTAATTTATATTAATATTTTTAAAAATTATTATAATTAATTATGAAAATGAAATAAACTATATTAAATTTTATTTAAGATATAATCTTGGATATAATTTCAAATATTATATCCTTTTCCAAAAGGTTCAAACAATTTTTACTTTAAATTCATGAAAAATATATAAGTAATTCTAAATATATTTTGCAGTAAAAACCGACCTCAACCCCCTAGGATAGAGAAATATAATTTTCATGATTATGAAGTCAAAATAGAAAATAAAAGTTCCTATCTTGAATAAAAATTTTTAACTCAAGAAGATAATTTAAAAATAATTTAGTGTTTACCAAATTCACATTCGTTTTAATTAACCAAAAATTAACATACAAATTTTAAATTTTTGAAGAAAGGGGATTATGATGCCAAAATTGGATAGAGAATATTGAGAGGGATTTAGATAGGGGGATTGAGGAGGGTTTTGGAGAATTAGGAAAAATTTATATAGTATAAAACAAGTAATAGTGTCCCCACGAAATAGAAACCCCCAAGAAAAATTTTTATATATAATTTTATTAATATATAAAATCCAAAATTGCAAAGAAAATAATACAAAATTGTTTATTTTCCTTTTAACAAAAATTTTTAAAGCTTACTCCATCAAGAATCTGTTAAACTTTTATAATAGTATTCATTAAGTTATTATAATGAAAAATATGATATTTTATTTTTTTAATGTCTAAATAAATTAGTTAACTATATTCTACATATATAGAAAAATTTAACTATAATATATTTAATGTAAATAATGTACATTATCTTTAAATAAATCATATCTTAAGTTATATTAATCTATACTAAACTTTTTGATAAATAATTTTTTATAATTTAGTATTATCAATCGTACTTTCATGGAATTGTAATATTATTATTTTATCATCTCCTATAATAAAAAGATTTTTATATTATATATTGTAAATTATTTAAGAATATTGCTCAAATATTTTTTTATTATTCTTTACCCTATTTTAAGTAATTTTACTTTAAATTTTTTCTTCCATTCTTCCATTTTTTCTTCCATTCTTCCACATTTTCTTCCATTCTTCCATTTTTTCTTCCATTCTTCCACTTTTTCTTCCATTCTTCCACAAAAATGGATTGGTAAAATTCGCCCTAAATTTTCAACCAAAAATCACCCGGGGGAGAGATTTTTGGTAAATTAATAAATAAATATTAAAATAGAAAAAACTAAAGAAAAAAATTATAAAAAATAACCCATTATTAAAATCAAAAATATTATATTAAAATAAATATATAATCAGGAAAATAAAAGATAGCCTTAAATAATTTTTAAAATGTCTAAAATCTTCTTTTTATCTCACATACTTCAAAATAGTACCTACAAAAGCAGTAATAACCAAAAAATAATACAAAATACAATCGAATTGAGGGTACCTATTGTGTCTGAATTAAATGAAAAATTATATGAAAACCATTATATATATTTTCACTGTAATCATAAGGATGTCCAAGATTTATTTAAAATAAATAATATAGGATTTTATGGATTAAATAATTATATAGAAGATTATGTATGTAATTGCCATGCTTGTGTTCAAAGTAGTAAACATCCATAGAATAGATTCTGTAAAATCTATTAATGTAAATGGACATAATATCAGATATTAATTTGATTAAACATATTTAAATAATGATTTGACAAATGCTTTTGGATTTAAAATGATATTATCTGTAATATAAGTGTTCAGCAGAAAAGCAATGATTTATAGGGGTAATAATAAAAAACCAGAAATTTTAATAAAGGATATGCTAGAATTTTGTGTTAATAATTCTTTTCCAAAAGAATTTTGTTCAAGTAATGGCCCAGAATTTAAAACTTCAAAATTAAATGAAATTTGTGAAAAGAAGTAATAACTTATATATTGAATTCCTTTAAACCTACATTTACAAGGTACAGTTGAAAGATTTCATTATACTATTAAAAAAATATTTTGGAAAAGAATATATTAATATAGGATATAAAAAATTAGACTTTGAGGAAGTTGGAATTAAAGTAATTAATTTTTATAATAAAAAAAACTTTGATTAATAGGAATGACACCTATGGAAGAATCAAAAATTACTGACGAAAAAATTATTTAATTAATGATTTAAAAAAAAATGAATTCGAAAATATTAATAAAAAAAGAAAACTTATTTAGAAATATATTCAATTATTATTGAATCAAAAACTAATTTTAATTGGAAAAAATCATAATACCAAATTTTGTTAAAAAGTGCAAATTAATAGAAAAGATACCAATTAGAATTGTGAAATAAGAATATCTAGCAATTATAAAAAGGGTAAATTAAACTTAAACGTTGATGAAGAATATGTATGCGATTCCAAATTTTAAAAAAAAATTAATGAAAAGACATGAAAAGCTATTATAAAAATAGAAATTAATTTTAGATGGCATTTAATTCATATTATTTATATTTTAATATTTAAATAATAATGATTATAATATAATAATTTTTTTAATAAAATTTTTGTTTTGGTTCTTTATTACCAATTATCACCCCCAGGGGTTATAAATTTTTAACAATTTTCCCTGGATAATTGGTTGAAAATTATTATCCTTGGATAGTCGGAGGGGGTGATTTTTGGTTACAAAAATGTTTTTATCATATTTTTTTCCGAAAATTCTGTCCTAACTTTTATTATAATAATAAAAGATATTATTATATAATGTTATTCTTCTCCCATGAGGACCTCTTTAGAGGTAATCCTTCTTTAAATCGGAAGACATCCAAAAATTCAATTTCCAAAAATTAAATTTTTTTAAAATTTTATAGAAATTACTTTGGTTTTACAAACTAAAAAAAATTTGAATTTTTTAAAAAAATTCAAGCAATTCAATTAATATTTTTTTAAAAATTCAAGTTTTCAATTAAAAAATTGAATTAATTCAAGTTTTACATAAAAAGTATAAATAAACCAAACATATAAATAAAATCAATATTAATAAAAGATTTACTTAATATCTTTACATAAATTTAATTAATTTAATATAATTTTAAAAATAATCAAATAATAAATTCTTCTTATAAAATATAATAATTACTAGCCAATTAATCAGAGTCTTTTGGGTATGAATATGTTTTAGTTTTTTTTTTCTTTTTATTACTTTTATTTTTCGCTTTTCCTCTTAATTTTACTCTTTCATTTAATGATTTTTTATACCAATCTGATTTTTGAACTGCTTCTTCTTCATTTTCGTTTATATCTAAGCTTTCAAATAATTCCAATAATTTATTATAGTCATTTTCGTTTTTATTAATTATAGAAAGATTTTCATTTTCTAATTCATCTAAATCATCATTATTTCCTATATTATTATCTTTTAATTCGCTTTCCCCTCTAATATCTTCATTTTCCTTTTCTACTTCAAAATTATTATTTTCATTGTTTTTTTTTTATCATTTTCGATAAAATTATTATTAATGCCATCTAATTGTTCCATATTATCGTCGATGTTTTCATTTATACTAAAACTTGAATCAGAATCGAACTCCTTCTTATTTTCATTATTATTTCCTATATTGTTAGGTTCTTCTTCTTCTAATATGTACTCTATGTATTTTTGTATTACTTCATCTTTATATTTATTTTTGATGCATACGGATAAATGATTTTGCGCGTCATCATAATTAATTCATTCTAAATTATTATTAAAATCTTTTTGTTCAATCAATTTTAATAAAGATTTTGTTTTATAATCTTTTCTGTAAATATGATTATTATCATCAATTAATTGATAACTTAAAACGTTATTTAATGAACTAACAAAATTATAATTATTAGTAGGCTTTTTCGGTAAATATAAAGATATTTTAGCATTAAGAGACTCAGAAATATTATTTGTAGTATATAGTTTTTCTAAAAATACATTAGTATTATTGTTATTAAAAAGGTTAATTAATTCTGCATAATTATAAATTTTTGGAGAAAGTTTAAATAAAATTTTTTTCAAATAACTAATAAAAATTGATAAATCTTTAAATGTTTCTAATTTATTTATTATAATTTTTTGGAATTCTTTTATTTTTTCTATATTAATATAACTTAATAATTCTAAATTAGTTAGGATTTCAATTGATAATTTATTTAATTTTTTTTATTAATCCTGATTTGGATAATTTTTTTATAATCATATTACTGAAATGAAAAAAATATCTAGCATGAATTAATTCTTTATTTATATTTTCATTTTCGTTAATAGCTTGTATAAGTGAAGATTCGAAATCACTATGTATAATTTTCGGCTGGAAATTATAATTAGTATATAAATAATCAAAGATTTTCGAATATAAAATATTATCTGTATATTTTGTTAAAACCATTGAAAATATTTTAGGTATTTTATCATCAACACAAATTCCACATATAACAAATAATTTATAAGGTCTGTATTTTGAAGGAATAATTTTAAAAGTTGTATCTACAAAAAATTCATTAACTTTTTTATTATCCATTATTTCTAAATTTTTTCGTAAACAAAAAAAAATAATTCTGTTATCACTTAATTGATTTTTAATTTTAATTTCATATTTAATATCAAAAATTTTTATATACAAATCTGGAACATTTACCTTTATTTTTTCTACTACATTAATATATAATAATAATTTTTTTAATTTAAATATATGTTTCAAATTTTATATTATAATTATCATAAATTAAGTTTATTAAAAAATATAAATTTTTAAATTTAATTCATCAATAGGTTCTATATAAAATTAAATTTGATAATTAAAATAAATCCAAACCTTTATATTCATCTAAATATTTATTTTTTATGTCAGCGATTTGACTTTTTGATAGTTTTAAATTAAATCCAAAAATATCTACATATTTTTTATTTAAATTTGCAAAATCTGTTATATTTTTTTTATTAGTCATATAATAAATGAAATATTTTTGAATATAATCTTCTTTATAATTTATAGATGTATATTTATTAGTTTCTAATAATTTAACGAAAGACTTATAATCTAATTTAAAATGTTTAATATTAGTATCACAATATTTTATGATAATAAATTTTTTATTATTTTTATCTATTTTCCCTGTTCCAGTACATTTATAATTTTTTATAGCAAGAATAAAAAATATAATTTTTGCTTTCTGAATTAAATAAATATTTTGTTTTAAGATTATATTTTTTATTAGGATTTAATAGAGGAATTTTATTAATATTATTTTTATCAAACAATTCCTTTTCTTCATATTTTGTTAACGATAATGTTTACAAATTTTTCTTCCTTTTTCTTTTTCTTTTATTATCTTTATTTATAATTTCATAGTCTTCTGAATCTGTTGCTGAATCAAAAATTTTTTTTTGATCTACTTTTATTCTTTTTATATTTGATAATTTTTATTCTTCATCTCAAAACTCGAATCTAATTCTTTATATTCTTCTGGTTCTTCTTCATTAATTTTTTCTATTTTTTTTTTATTTAATTCTTTATTTTTATATTTAGATTTAGAGTTACTATTCTTATTATTTTTAAATTTAGATATTGATTTCTATATTCTTTCTATATTATTAGATAATTTATTTGAATATTTTTCAATCATATCATCTATAAATTCAATATTTTCTAAAAGATTTTTTTTATCATTTAGACTTCCTTTAAAATTCTTTAGTTCATCTATTATTTTTATTTTTTCTTCTTTATAAATGTTTAATATTGTTTTATATTCTTCTTCCATTTATTTAATAGATTTAATTAATTTGAGATATATTGTATATTTACATTTTTTTTGTTAATATATTTATTTTAAATATTTATTTATTACTTTTGTGTTTTATTATATTAATTATATATTTGGTTTATTTATGCTTTTTATGTAAAACTTGAATTAATTCAATTTTTTAATTGAAAAATTGAATTTTTAAAAAAATATTAATTGAATTACTTGAATTTTTTTAAAAAATTCAAATTTTTTTTAGTTTGTAAAACCATAGTAATTTCTATAAATTTTTAAAAAAATTGAATTTTTGGAAATTGAATTTTTGGATAGTATCCCTTTAAATCTGGGTATTTCTATTTCATATCTGATTGATGTTTTTCAGTTTGGTGAATGATGATAAACATATAATTTGTTATAATGATGAACCAAGAAATAAAAAAGAAAAATTATATAAGAACAAGAATTGTTAAAAAAAGAGATATTATTTATTGAAACAAAAGTGAAATATTAGAATGTTTAACATTTAATTTAATATATCATTACCACTTAGGAGATATAAAAAATTAAATAAATTTTTATGTAGTAAATATATAAGGAATACTTTTATTAAAACACTAAAAAAATAAATTTTATTCAACCATAAGAAGATAAATAATATAAAAATGGAAATTATATAAACTAATTTAAATATAAAAGATAAATATATTAAATAAATTGTTTAAATTTTATTTTAATATGATTCCACTTTTTTTGGAATAATTCTCAGGTGAATTATCTTTTTCTATAGATTTCCTATACTATTATTATCATCATATATATTCATAAACTAAATCACTCAGCATTTCATAAAGCATTTTCATCAATATTATATTTATTTATTAAATCAAAATTAAGAAAAAATCATATTATAAATTTGGTTAATTTTATTATTTCATAAAAGAAGAGAACACTAGAGATATAAAAAACTTATTTTATAATGAAATAAATATTCATCGTTTTGATGATAAAACAACAAAAGAAATATATAAATATTTTTAATACCAATAATACGTAAAAATTAAACTTCCCTTATAATTTAGAGAATGTAGTAACAAAAAAAATATGGGAACTAATTGCTAGCTATATTAATTCTTGAAATCAAATATATTAATACATATGGAATCTTTTATGAAAGCAATGAATAACAAAATCGGTGTTATAAAAAATAAAAAATTATCGATTACATATAAATTCTATAATATAATTAATTATAAAATATAATTATTTGGCTTTGATAATATAAAGATAGTTAATATAAAATATTATAAATTTATCAAGTTTTAAGTATTATAAAAATATTTTAAACTTCTTTTTATTTCATAAAATAAAATAAGCATATATTGATATTAAATTAGTTTTTAATGTATCGTATTTCATGAAATATAGCGACACCTCTTTTCTAATAATCAATTTCTTATTTTAATTTCAAAAATACATTAATAATATGAATATAATTACAAATTTAGTGAAATTAACATTTTATTGGAATTTTTATTGTAGTGGAATATTGGGAAAAAATACAAAATATTTCATGACATTGATATGTGATATACATATTCAATTAGCAATTAATAAATGTAAATTTACAAAATTATTTTTTAAAAAAAATAATAATATTTTAATATTTAATATAAAAATTATCTAATATTCGACAACATTGAAATAGAATATGAGCAAAAAAAAAGACCATTTTTGAAAAATTAGATATAATCTCCAGATATTATTAATTATAGAATATATAACAAATCAAAACTTAAGACAAGATTAATATTATAATTCGTTTCATATAAACAATCAAAATACAAGGTTAATATTAATAATATTTAAATATAAGGTTAGTTTTTTGCGAGTATCAAAAATTACTCCTAAAACTTCTTGTAAAACATAATTTGTATTCTTATTATCTTCTTAATATTCTTTTTTTGTATTTATTTCATAAATGATATTATTTTCTGTAAGGTAATTATCCAAAATTTTTTAGTTTTTTTTTTGTCTCTATTGATTAATTTTCTTTAGTATTTATGTCTTATTTAGGGTAATTAAATTTCTTTTTAGTTTGCTTTTTCTTTGGAAGATATTGTTGAT
>Ga0256405_10009451_pt1 | contig 13339 bp, 15 predicted proteins | sample RumenRJG_02DNA_FD_189096 | JGI IMG/M metagenome (GOLD analysis project Ga0256405, IMG submission 189096) | Bovine rumen microbial communities from Lethbridge, Alberta, Canada - RJG_02 | ecosystem: Host-associated > Mammals > Digestive system > Stomach > Rumen | place: Canada: Alberta...
TCGCAGCGAAAGAACGCAAGGAACGCAAGCAGGCAGAAAAAGAACTCCGGGAGAAAATCGAACATGAAAACAAAGCGGCAGAAATTATTAACGAGGCGAACAAGACGAAATCGGACGCTATTAGCGGCGATATTGATAACGACCTCAACTATATGGCTGGCAAGCTGCACGAGTACGCCAGCAAGTAAAACGCCCGCGCCGCGTATTACACCGCCCGACCCATACGACGCCGACGGCGAGTTAGTAATAAAGGCGCTCCACGCTGGCGACGTTTACCTCGTACCCGAGGACGGCGTATACTTGCCGTATTGGTATTGGCGTAAAGTGTTTAATTACATTGTCGATACGCAAGCGGCGCAGGATATAGCGGAAAAATGACTATATAGGCAGGAGGAAATAGACCTATGAAAAAATGGGGAATTATTGGCGCCGTGCTTTTTGCGGTAGCCGTAGCGTTTGGTTTTTTCTTTAAGTTTGACGGCTCAATTATTATCAGCCTTGCGGCTGCTGCGTTTGGTTTTACCGCTATTGTAATTAGCGCCGTTTCTTACGGAAAAAAGAACAACGTAAAAACATGGGCGACCGTGGTTATTATTGTACTTGCTGCAATCGGCGGCGTATTGTGTTGTATCGGCGGGCTTAATCAGTCTATATTCGCCGAGATCTCGGGCGCTGCGCTTGCACTTCTCGCCGTAATATTCGGCATTGTGTACGCAAAGAAAACAAAATAATTATTTATAAAACAGACCTCACCGCGCCGCCGTGCAACCCTCACCCGCTCGGCGGCGTTTCTTTTTTTTCTGCAATCAAAAAAAATGACTATATACACAGCGAGGCGCGACGCGTTATAAGGGCGCTATTCATTCTAAAACCGCAGCCGTGGCGACGGCGTAACAATTCACGCGTAAGGGGACAAAATGAAAAGAGAAGAACTTACAGCACTCGGCTTAACCGACGAGCAAATCGACTCGGTTATGAAACTCAACGGCGACGACATCAACCGCGAGAAAAGCAAGTTTGCAGACTACGACGCAATCAAGCAGCAGCTTGAAAAAGCAAACGCCACAATCGACGGCATGAAAGACTATGACGACGTTAAGGCAAGCGTAGCGAAGTATCAGCAAGAGGCCGAAACCGCGAAAGCAGAGGCCGAGGCGAAAGTAAAGCGCCTCGAATTGCAGGCGAAAATTAAGGACTTTACAAGCGATAAAAAGTTTGTAAACGACCTCACACGCGACGCAATCAACGCGCAGCTCGAAAGCGCATTGAACGACGACGCAAACAAGGGCAAGAGTTTAGACGACTTACTCAAAGCCCTAACCGACGGCAAGGAAGATATTTTCCGCGAGGAAAACACACCGACACCGCCACACGTACCCGGCATGGCTGGGGACAAGGGAGCCGAGGACGGCGTAACCGCTGCGTTTAAGGCATTAAACCCGACACTTAATATCTAAAGGAGATTTACTACTATGGCAGTAGCATTACAGGACAGATACAGCAAGTTAGTAGAGGCTAAACTTGCCGCAGAAATCGTACAGAAAGACGGCGTTATTTGGAATAACGACTATGAGGGCGACCCAAAAGCGGGCGCCGTAAAAATCCCGGTAAGAGGCAACGCGCAGGTTGTTTCTTATGACAAGCAGAACGGCGCTACAAAGTCGTTTACAAATGGCTCTTATGATACACTCGCTATCGACAAGGACTACGCCGTAAACGAAGTTATCGACGGATACGACGCCGCAGCCGTACCCGACAATATCGTAGCAAACCGCCTCGACGCTGCCGGCGAGGGACTCGCACTTCAGCAGAACACAGACGGCACCGTAGAATTGCTCGACAAGGCAACAGTAGCCGGACAGTCAAGCGCTACAAGCAAGTCAAATATTTACGAAAGACTCGTAGATATTGGTACAACTATGTCAAAGGACTACGTACCAAAAACCGGCCGCTGGGCTCTTGTAAACCCGGACACTATGGCATTTATTCGCAAGTCGGCAGAGTTTACCGCAGCAAGCCAGCTCGGCGACACAGTAAAGCAGACCGGCGCCGTTGGTATGATTGCCGGATTTATGGTATTTGAGGACGCAACACTCCCAGCTCACGCTAACGTTATCTGCGGACATAAAAATTGGTGTTGCCGTGTTAAAGAGTGGGCTGTTAATGTTCACTTGCAGAGCCTCGACGGCTCGGGCACATACATTGGCGCTAGCGCCGTGCAGGGACGCCGCATTTACGGCCACAAGGTAACAAACTCTAAGGCCGTTGTTATGGACTCGGGCGTATTGCTCCCAACCGTAGCAATCGCAAGCCATACCGCAACAGTAACACTTACTAGCACAAACGCAACCGGCGCAAAATACCGCATTAAACACGGCGACGCGTGGGGCAATTGGACTACTTACAACGGCAGCTCAAAGCCTACAACACAGGCCGGCGACACAATCGAAGTATACGGATTTGACGCCGACGGCGTACGCTCGGGAATTGTTTCACAGATTGACTCGTAAGGACAAGGGGCGGCAATATGGCACTTTTTGACAATGTAACATACACACATTATCACGACGACCTCGGCCGCTCGGTAGTACCCGACGCCGCCACCTTTGACGCGGGAAAGCTGGAAATAATTCTCTACGTTAAGTCGCTCGTAAACGACGGCTTAATCGTAGAACGAGAGCCCGGCGGAATTGACGACGCGTGCTGCATGATGATTGAAAGCGATTATCAAGCAGCACAGACCGCAGCAGGCAAAGGCGACGCGGGCGGCGTTATGGCCTCGGAAAATATCGGCTCGTATTCGTACTCACGCAGCACGAAAGCGGCCGAGATTGCCGTAGAGAAAAACGCCAAGAGCGCAGACGAAAGCCGCTACAAGTGGCTTAGTTTGTATTGTCATGTATTGACGGGGAGACGCTAGTTATGGGAATACCCGCTAGACTTCTCATACATACTTGTACATATACCGCGCCCGCAGGCGGCTACGACCGCGACGGCGAGCCAATACCCGGGGAGCCGGTAACGCTCGACAAGGTAAGGCTCGAGCCGGTAAACGCAATCGGCAACAGTACCGAGGGCGTAACGGCAAACGACCGCTTGACGCTTTATTATGACCCGTTGTACTCAACGCCGGCCATAACACCAGCGCCGGGCGCCGTGGTAACGTGGAACGGTGAGGACTACACAATCCGCAGCGTTACACCTTGCTACACTTGCGGTGGGGACGAAGTACACCACTTCGAGGCGGCGCTAGTATGAGCGGCTTAACTTTCGAGGTTAAATCGTCGCTCAACGAGGGCGCTATAAAGTCGGATATAGAGGACGGCTTAAAGCGGGCGCAGGCTCCGCTCGACGCCGTTGTATTGGCGGACTCTAATTTTTTCGTACCGATTAAAACGGGGACTCTGCAAAAATCCGGCATTATAAATACACGAATAGGGAGCGGCGAGGTAACGTGGCGCACGCCATACGCTCGCCGTTTATATTATGAATATCAAAAGCCAGCGCACCAAGCAAACCCGAACGCGTGCGCGAAATGGTTTGAGGCTGCCAAAGCCCGCTGGCTTGAAAAATGGACGAGGCTAGTAAATGAGTACGTTAAACGTTAGCAATATTATTAACGCGTGGGTAGAAAATGAACTCCACCTCACCGCGACAATATATAACGACGTTATCCCGGATAACGCAAACGACGCCATTTGCTTACGCTATGATCCCGCACCGGCAGCAGAGCGCCGCTACCAAGACGGCACCCGCTTGCTAAAATGGAACTTAGCCTACTACGTCCGAAACAAAAAGCGCGAAAACGCTTTTAAACTTGCGGGCGACATAACCGCAAAACTTGACGGCGCGGAAATTACGGACGCGACAAGCGGCTTAACTGTACAAGTCGAGGCGCAGACGCTCCCGCAATATATCGCGAAAGACGAAAAAAACAACACAGTATATAGCGCCTCGATAGTAGCAACCTACCTCGAGCCGCGCGAATAGGGGGAAAATATGGGACTTATCCATAAGACTAAATTTGTACCATTTATCGACGTAAGTACAACTACTACTCCGTCGTGGGTACAGATTAAAAAGAGTACAACATTCTCGCTCGCTTTCAACCCACAGACAAAAACATTTGATTTTATTTCAAGTGAAAATCCCGAGGAAGAAATCGACAGCTACCAGCCGGCTTTGAGTCAGTCGCTCACAATGTTTGACGACGAGCCGGACTTTCAGACAGTCTTTGAAATGGCTTACCACTTGCCAACCGGCGGGGACGCTCACAAAGACGTATTGCTCGTATTCTATGCAAAAAAATATGTTACAGAGGACACAACCCCGGTAACATATTACGCAGCATGGAAAGTTAACTCCGTTGTAAAGCTGGGAACACTCGACAGCGTAAATCAGTCTATCGACTTCGACCTTGCGCTTAATGAGCGTACAGAGGGCGCCGTAACCGTTGCTAATGGTGTACCGACATTCGTTGCCGGAACATGGGGCGGCGACGAGTTTACACCGGCCGCATAATGATAGACTTGAAAAAAGCGAAACTCCCGCAGGCAATCGACGTCGGCGGGAGTCTTTACCGCATACATACAGACTATCGTTATTTTTTACGGCTGCGGGAACACCTCGCAGAAAAGGGCGTTTTAGCGGGCGACCTCGATTATATGTACATCAAGGAAAAACCGCTCGACCGCCTCGCGGGCGTAAAGGCGCTTATCGCTTTTATGACACCGCCGCAGGAACTCCCGCGCCGTACAAGCGACGACAACGGCGAGATAGTGTTAGACTTCGCAATCGACGCGGACTACATCTACGCCGCATTTATGGAGCAATACGGCATTGATTTATTAACGGCGCGGCTGCATTGGTACTCATTCAACGCGCTATTGCATGGGCTCCACGATACAGAACTTAATAACATAATCAACGCCCGGCTATATAAACCGAGCGGACGTAACGACGAATACGAAAAAACCAAGCAGAAACAATACGAGGCTTGGCGACTTCCACAACCGGCAGACAACGAGCCGGACGAGGCGCTCGAGGACTTCCTCGGAGCATTAAAGGGGTAAAACATGGCAGACGGCGAAGTAAAAATAAACACCAAATTAGACACCTCGGGCGTAGATAAAGGGCTCAAAGACCTTAACAAAAAACTTGACGACGCCGGCAAATCCATAGACAACGCAGGCAAAAAAAGCAAGACATTAAATACAAACCTCGGCGGAATTGGTAAGGGCGCTATAGCCGCAGCGGGCGCCGTAGCTGGCGTAGCCGTGGCCGTAAAAAAGACAGTAGACGCCCTCAACGATTGCGAAAAGGCGTACAAGGTACAACAGAAAGCCGAGATCGCATTACAGCAGGCAGCAAAAAACAACCCATACTTAAACAATGAAAGTGTATACAATCTGCGTAACTTCGCCAGCGAATTACAGAGCATGAGCGAAATTGGCGACGAGGTAAGTTTGCAAGTAATGGCACAACTCGCCGCAACCGGCCGCAACGAAGAGCAGATAATGCAGATTATGAGCGCCGCCGCAGATATGGCAGCCGTAACCGGCGAGGACATAGCGAGCGCAGCGCAGAAACTCAACGCGACATTAAACGGTAACGCCGGAATGTTAGGCCGACAAGTTACCGCTATAAATAACCTCACAAAAGAAGAACTCGAGAGCGGAAAAGCGATAGATATAGTAGCGCAACAGTACAAGGGCAGCGCCGAGGCTATGGCCGACCAAACCGTGCAGCTCGAGAACGCGTGGGGAGATTTTAAAGAAAATATCGGGCGCGGCTGGACTCGCGTTACAACTCCCGTTAGAAAGTTTTTCACCGACATATTAAGTGATATGAACGAGGCACTCTCGCTCACTGCAGACAAAAAAGCGGCAGCCGCTGCCGGAGCCGTCGGAAAAGAAACCGCAGCGCAGGCAAAACTCAACCTCGACGAGGCGAAAGCCGTACTCGACGAAATGAACAAAAACAAAGGCTTTACGGATAAAAACAGCGTAGCCGGTTTTTCTTATAATGCGGATTGGGAAAAAGACCGCGACGCGCAAATAAAGAAAGTCGAGGAATTAACACGCCGTTATAATTTCCTCGCCAGCTCCGAGCGCTACGAGGCAGCCGAGGCAGAGCGCAACGCGCAGAAAGCTGCCGCAGCAGCAAAGGCAAGAGCCGACGCAGAAAGCCGCGACAAAAACGCGCAGGACTATATAAACAGCAACAAGAAAGCACTTGCCGAGCGCCTCGCCGCTATGGAACTCGAGGCGAAACTCACCGACCAAGAAGTAGACGCCGGAGAAGTATATAACGCATATCTGCAAAGTTATATTGACCTCGTTACAAAGTCAAACGGCCTCGTAACCGAAAACAACAGCGCCGCAAAAGCGCGCCTCGCACTTCTCAACGAGTGGGCAGAAAAAGCCGGCAAGGCTGCAACAGAAGAAGAACGCCTCGCGGCGGCCGAGGAATTGCAGAGTATACTCGGCGAAATGGGACATAAAACCATATTTGACGAGTACGAAGAAAAGAATAAAAAACTTGACGACTACGCCGCACGCGTGCAGGAAATGGCCGACAAGGAACTCATAACCGAGGAACAGAAAAACGCCGCACTTCTCAAAATTGACGAGGAATACGCACAGAACAAAGCCGACCTATGGCAGGACATAGCCGACGAAATAAACAGCACCACACAGCAAATGGTAAACTATGCTAAAGAAATGGGCGATTTATTGCTCGAGGGTGTGCAGGCACAAACAGACGCAGAACTCGCAGCACTCGAGGAAAAATACGACAAGGGCGAAATTAGCGAAACTGAATATTACGAAAAGCAGAAAGAAATACGCCGCAAAGCAGCGCAGGAAGAATACAAGATTAAAATGTTTGAGTGGAGCGCCTCTATACTTGCCGCTACGGCTAATATTGCCGAGGGCGTATCGAAAGCCATAGCGCAAGGCGGTACGGCCGGACTCATTACCGGCGCACTCGTGGGCGCTGCCGGAGCCGTGCAGCTTGCCTCGATTATCGCCTCAAAACCTATACCACCTAATTTTTACAAGGGTGGTATTATTGGCGGCGCTAACGGCGCAACTATGGGCGGCGATAATACATACATACACGCACGCGCCGGCGAAATGGTTTTGAACGCCGCACAACAGCGCAGCCTATGGGATAAATTAAACGGCCAAGACACACGCGGCGCGGCTGGCTACAATCTCACCGTAAACAACACACAGAGCGGCCGCGTAGACACCAGCATACGGCAGGATAACAACGGCTTAATTATTGACATTCTCGACAAACATATAAATCAAGGTTTTAGCGACGGCACCTACGACGCAGGACTCGCCGCTATGAATACTCGCCAAGAGGGGGTAAAAATATTATGAGCGTAGCATGGAATACAACAGACTTACCACTTAATAGACTTTACGGCGTGCAAACCGGGTACGTAGATAATGCAATCAAAACCGAGTTTGACAGCGGGCGCGTTATAAGCTGCCAGCGCAACAGTAAAAACAAGCGCCGTTATAGTGTGTCATATTGCGCCACACGCGCGCAGGAAACAATATTTTTTAATTGGTATGAAAACACCCTCGGCGGCAACGCTGGAACGTTTACGGCTCCAAGTTTACGCGGCGACGGCTCAACACAGACTTACCGCATAGAGGGAACGCCGACAAGTAGCGGCATGAACTTGAAAGAAATTAATATGGAGTGGGTAGAGGTATGACACAAAACGAGATTTTTAACGCGCTGGCAAGTGGCGGCGCTTACTCGCTGCCGTATCTCATTAGACTACATCACCCGGACGTAGGCGCGCTTTATTTCGTAAACAATAACGAGGACGTTGTATACGACGGCATAACATATCACGCGAGCGGGTTTAAATACACAAAGCCTAAAACTATAGGCGGCGTACTTAAAAACGGCTCGCTCGAGATCACCGCAATAGACAATAGCGTTATAGACATAATCGAGGAGTCGGACGAACTATTCACAGTTACCGCCGTCGGAATTATCGACGCAGGCGGGACTATAACGCCTATGAAGTCATTTAAACATCAATACGGCAGCGTAACAATTACCGAGGAAATGAAAATAAATATTACATTCACAAACGACGACCGGCTCGGCATGGCGTTTCCGCCGTATGTTTTCGACAGCGACAACAACCGCGGCAACGCCTAATTATGACTATATAGACATGATACAAATTAATGATTTACTAGGCACTCCGTACCGCGACCACGGCCGCGACAAATCCGGCTATGATTGCTACGGCCTCGCTATTGAGGTAGCGCGCCGCATGGGTTACAAGCTGGACGACGTATTTTACGAAAACCACGATTTGACACTTAGCGACGAGTACGCGCCAACGCTCAACGTAACACCGATAGACAAGCCGCGCGAGGGCGCGCTTATCGAAATGGAGTACGGCAGCGAGTTACATATAGGAGTATGTTTGAACGCTCACGAGTTTATACACATGACGCGCGCAGGCTGCCGAGTAAATCATATCGGAACTATGAAAGTTAGGGGGCTATATGGCATTAATACACGTATTTGACGGAATAAACGAGAAAACAACTTACACCTTTAACGGCAAGCTGCGCGACAATCTGCCGGGCATAGATTGGGAAAACGCCGTAGTATTAAAAAGCGGCTACCGTATAAACCCCGATTATGACGTACAGAAAAACGACATTATTTATGTACGTAAAACTCCGGGTACGTCGGCCGTTGTTTCTATTGTAATCGGCGTTATCGCTATTGTAGCGTGCGGCGTTTCCGTGGGCGTTTCCATATATCAGAGTAAAAAAGCACAAAAGGCACTCGAGGACGCTAACAAAAAATCGAAAGCGGCACAAGACCAAAGCGGCAAGCTGCCGTTTATTAAAGGCGCACGAAACCAGCCGGCAACCGGCCGCACTTTCCCGTATATGCTGGGTAAATCTTTAATGACACCGTATAGACTCTGCCCGGCTCACTACACCATAGCAGGCACACGCGGCAGCGAGCAATATTACAACGTCGTGCTCGAAGTCGCTTATAATAACCTCGTTTTCGATAAAATCAAAATGGGCGAAACTGTAATAAAACAGTTTACCGGCACAACTCCACAAGACGGCGTTTACTCGTTCGACGCTGGCACATATTACGACGAGCGTAATATTATCGAGATCAAGCAGACCGGCGCATTTACAAACGACGATTTTAATAAAAAAATTATTTGTACAGAACTTAGCACAGAAATACCACATAAACACGCCAGCAGCGACCCGGACGAAAACGCAAAAATCGAGGCCGAGTGGCGCGCGGGCGTCGTGCAGGAACTCCCGACAAATGCGCAGAGCGTAGAATTAATCGCGCTTTTTGACGGCTTGCAAAAGTTTACGGACTCATGGGAGCCGGACACTATAACATTGTCGCCACAATGGGCGAACGTAGACAACCCGAGCGAGAGCGATTGGCACGACTTTACAACCGGCTTTAATCAAGACGGCACATACTCAAACACATTCACATACAACACACGCCAGCAAATGCGCTTTGTAGCCCGCCAAGACTTTACCGCGGCGCAGGCTTACGGCAAGAGTATGCGTGTACGTATACGCCGATTGACTCCAAAAGAGGAAAGCAACGCGAAAGACACCGTTTATTTGCTCGCCGTACAAACAAAATGTTACGACGCAAAAAAGAGCACCTCGTCGCAGCTTGTAACGGCCGACGTACTCGAGCCACGCGAGCGCGATAAATGCGTGCGCGTAGGTTTGAGGATTGCCGCTAACATCAACACCGAGGGCAACCTCGACGCAATCAGCGTTATAGCGCAGGGCTGCGCGCGCACATGGGACGGCGAAAGCTGGAGCGAAACAAAAACACCGACAAGCAACCTTGCAGCGTGGGCGCTGGAAATCCTCACAAGCCCGCACCACAAGCCGAGCCAATACAGCGACGAGGAACTCGACCTCGACACGTTCGGCGCGTGGTATGAATATTGTGAGGAGCAAGGCTTTAAAGCCGACGGCGTAATCACTAAAAACACAAAGAAACAGACAATTATAGAAACCCTCTGCGGCAACTCTAACACCGCGCTCGTTTACAATCCTATGACCGGCTTAATTGAGGCAGCCATAGACAACGGCCGCGACTACTCCGTAGCACTTCTCAACTCTGAAAACATTATAGGCATAAGCACCGTTAAAAAGTTTGAGCGCAAAGCGACCGGTAAAAAAGTAACCTACGTAAACGGCGCGGCAGGCTACGACGTAGACTCCGTTACGTTTATGCGCGACGGCGGCGCGTATGATCCCGCAACCGATACACTCACAGAAACCGCGCTCGAGTACATCACCTCATACGAGCATGCGTTTAAATACGCGTGGCGTAAAATGGCCGAGGAAATCGCGCAGCCGCGAATAGTAACGGTACGAGCTGGGCGCGAGTCGGCTTATTATCCGCTTTATTCTCGCGTAGAGTTACAACACAAGTCTTTAAAAATCGGACTCGCCCACGGCATAATTAAGGCGCTCGTTTGGCAAAACTCGTACTTAAAACAAATCGTACTCGACGGCTCGGTTATATTCCCGGCTAACGTGGCTTGCGGCGTTATAATAAACTGTATAAGCGACAACGGCCGCGGCTTGCTCGCATTGAAAGTCGAGGGAACGGGAAAAACGGACACTCTCGACGTTATCACCACTTTACGCAATAACGCCGCCGTGCTGCCCGCTCCGGGTAATGCGTTATCGTTCGGCGAACTGGACGTAGAGGGCGAGTTTACAACAGTAACTAGCAGCATGAAAATAACAAACGCCGAGGAAACAGACGAGGGCTTTACTCTAACACTCGTAGACTACAACCCGGCGCTTTATGAATACGGCACACTCCCGGAGTATAAAACAAATATTACATCAATACCCGACAGCTCAAACAAGACAATCGCAGAGCAGCGCGACTACTTGACCGAGGGCGACGCGCAGGCAATCGCAACCGAGGCCGCGCAGGGCGTAACCGGCGATATGGTACAAGCTGCCGTTGATACAATACAAAACGGCTACCGCTTTACTAATATTTACAACGTGCGCCCCGTAACCGATACACTCGAGGAAATCGTCGCAAGGCTCGACGACGACGCGCGCAACACTTCCGCTAGTATTTCCATAAGCGAGGACGAAATCCTCTTACAAGTGCAGGACATGGAGCGCGAACTCGTCGGCCTTATCGACATACAAGCGGGCAGCGTTACGGCGCTTGTAGAGGGCGGCGGCGCTACGGGACAAATGAGCCTTACGCTTAACTTGCCGATAATGATAGACGCCACAAACCGCCAGCAGCTTATAGCAGCCTCGACCGAGGCGAAAGTAAACGCCGTTTACGGACTCGTAGAAAATACCGCTTACTACGGAATAAAGGGCAACGCCTCGAGCGCTGCCGTTAAGGCGCTATGGGACGACGCCGTAGCCGCTGGGCTCATAGCCTCACAAATTGACTTAACCGCAACACAGATTAGCATAAACGCGGAAAACGTAAAAATTGACGGCGAAACAATTATTAATAACGCCTCTAAAATAAAAGCCTCATTAATCGAAGTGGACGACTTGCTCGCCTTGAGTGTAACTGTTAAAGACAAGGGCGTTATAAAATCCGCAAACTACAACGGAACTATAGACAGCGACGGAAATATAACCGCTTACGGCTCGGCCGGCTGGGCTATCGACCACGCAGGAAAAAGCGACTTTGTAGACATAAACGCTACAAACGCAAAACTATATAACGCCGAGGTAAAAAGCCAATTCACAGTAAAGGGCGACTATATGGCAACTCCGACAGTAAACCCATATATAACAGAGCAGATATTGCGCGGCGGCGTGCGCGCTATGTTTATATGGAGCGACGGACAAGTAAAGTTTAAATCGAATAATATAGACAGCGTTACAAAACTCGACACCGGCGTATATTTGGTTAAGTTTAATGATTTTATGTTTTTATCACACGCTCACGGGTATTCTTTATATACAAGTTATACACAATCAAGTACTTGGAGCGTACCGACAGCAGCCAAGCCTAGCGGGCAAGTAGTAAAGCAATATTATAAAGTGGGTATAGTAACAAACATAGAGGAAGAATTGCAGGGCGGCTATAAAATCATTGAGAACTACACGACAACCGAGGGCTCATATAATAATAATTTAGCCGACTTTGGCACGTATGCTATGGTGTTATTTATGCTTTAATTATTTATAAATAATTTCCACCGGCACAAAATAAAATACGCTACGCTCCGCCAGCGCGCGGCCGGTTATATCCGCGCCGCCTATAAACGCGCGCAGCTTGTCTACGTCGGTTACTGTTATAAACTCGTCGCTATGATTAAACATAGTTATAACGGCATACTCGGAGATCTTGCCGCCGTTGTATACGTTGCGTTGTACATTCTTAAAATTGTATTGTTTCAACTCGCCCGCAGCGTTGCGCAGCTCCACGCCTTTAATAAACGCCCATTTATCAGAGTTATAATACATAAAAATACTTGCCATATCGTCGCCGGAGAACTCGACCTCAATACGTAGCGGCGCGGCTGGCTCCGGCTTATTACTTGCGCAGGAAATAAAAAACAGACAGAAAAATAAAAGAAAAGCGTATTTTTTCATTATGCGACCTCGCTCAAAAACTACCACGCCGCGCCGATAATTTCAATATGAGAGGACACAAAACGCCCGCCGTGGCATTTATAACCCGGCTTATTTACACCAGCGCGCGCGACGACTTCGCCGCGTTTCTCGCACATTCGCCGCTCACTTCCCACGAGCGCGAACTCGTTTTACTGTACGCAGACGGCGCGTTATACAAGGAACTCGCCGACCGCTACCACATCACGCCCGCAGCAATCTACGCGCAAAAGCGGAAAGCCTACGAAAAACTCGCTCAATATTATCTCACGAAAACGTGATTTTTTATTGTCAAGCGTTGTACAAATCTATTTATTAATTGTACGTTTCTATACACTCCCACGTAAAATATGACTTTTAATTATTCTCATAGTGTATACAAAAGTAGACTAGTAGACAGAAAACGGCGTTTCGCTCACTTTCGCTACGTTTCGCTCGTTTTCGCTCACATTCGCTCACTTTCGCTACATTTTGCTATATTTCGCTTTGTTTCGCTCGAAGTCGCTCAATTTCGCTCTTCTGAATAGAATAGAAATGAAATGAAATGAATAGAAATGAATAGGAGTGAATTATATATAGCGTTTACACGCTGCGCTAAAGCGCCCACCCGCGCCCTAGATTTGGACTAAAAACAGACTACGCGCTCACCTCTTTAGCGTAGG
>Ga0256405_10009452_pt1 | contig 13338 bp, 25 predicted proteins | sample RumenRJG_02DNA_FD_189096 | JGI IMG/M metagenome (GOLD analysis project Ga0256405, IMG submission 189096) | Bovine rumen microbial communities from Lethbridge, Alberta, Canada - RJG_02 | ecosystem: Host-associated > Mammals > Digestive system > Stomach > Rumen | place: Canada: Alberta...
TCCCACTTCATCCGGGTGGCCCTGGCGATTTCCGACAGGGATAGTCCGGAGTGGGCGATCTTCCTGGCGAGCTCGAGCCTCACCTGTTCAAAGTAGGCGGTGAACTCGCGCTCCGGTATGTACGGCGTCGCTTCCATTCCTTTGCTCCCTCTGCCGGAATCGAACCGGAATAACTATCATGAAAAGGACAAGACTAATACTCAACTTTTACCACACTAAGAATGACACTATCCAGCCCACCATACGGGCACCAGAGGGAGGCGACGCTTCGCAGCGTTTGTGCAAAAATAACAAAATCAGTGTAATAATTACACCGATAAGGTCAAAAAAGAGAATTGAGGGGTTTCAGCGCGAAGTATCTCCGCACCAAATCCTGGAACTGCTCGAAGGTCCGGACCACGACATAGGCGTTGCCGGCCTTCTCGGCCACCTCCTGCCACAGCTTCTGATTCGGGTTCTGCTTGGAGGACTTGCTCCGGGTTTTCATCTCGATACACAGTGCACCGTAGTTGCCCCTGGCCTCCAGGAGGATCAGGTCTGCCACCCCGGCCACGACACCCTCGCCTTTCAGGATAGCTGCCTCGACTGGGGAGCGGCCCCCTCCATTCGGGACTGCGAACAGGAGCAGCGCCCGGGATGGGTACTGCATCCTGAACCAGCTCACGCAGGAGCGCTGCAAGTCACTCTCCGTGTGCTCGACCTTCCGCTTTCGCTTCATCTTCTTTTCTTCAGCTTCCTGCCGGGCCAGGAGGTTTTGGTATGCGTCCAAGGTCATACTGTTATCGGCTTTCATCTTTTGTCTTCCTCCTATGTTTAACAACCTTGTACCCGTGTGTTTTATTGAAATTCATCGTCCATTCGTCCCATATCTCGTAATGCCACCACTGCTTGTGGATGCCGTAGTATTTTACAACGTAGAAAACCTCCCCGTTGTCTTCAAAGGATAGGACGAGATGGTACTTGTATTCGCTCATAGCTTTATTGTTTTTGAATCCTTCAGACTTACAAAGAAACCCTCGACGTGGCAGTTCCGGAGAATTTCTGCGTTGGACTCCCCAACGGCGACCAGCATACTGCCGTGCCCAGGGCCTCGACAAGCTCTCTCGGGGTGTACCATTCATCGCTGGCCACTGTCTTTTGAAATGCCGTGTTCATTCCTTTCTCGAATCAAAGGGCCTGGGCTGGTCCAGGAGATACAGCCCACGGCCAAAGATTAAACCCTATTGTTCGCTTTCGCGGAACGTGTAAAGCAGGAGGGGAAGCGCCAGGTAGCTGCCGTACATGTAGTAGTAGTGCGCGCAACCGCTGCTGCCGATCCGGAACCAGGCCACACAGTCCCTCTGGAGCTGGCTTTCTTCGTGCGTGCGTGTACGGGGTTTCCCCGCCGTTTTAATCATCTTCATTTCTTTTCCTCCTGTACATCTATCCAGGCGTTTCTTCCTGGAACCAGCCTCTTGTGGAATGAGCCCTCAAGATCGTCGTATAGCCTGTCCCATTGCATCGGGTCTCTGAATACTGGATATACCAGGATTTCGTCACCTGTAATTACAACCCCGGCCACCTCGGTGGTTCCGTCCGGGATCTCGACTGTGTGGGCTTTCCCGGCCCAGTCATTGAGTTTATATTTCATATCTGGTGTTTTTTTGGGTGGTCCATATTATCAGTTCATCTCCTTTGATTGTGACCCGGCATGATTCCCGTCCTCGGTCATAGAAGTACTTGGCGAAGGCCCGGAGCTGGTCCGGGGTCATATCCTTACCCTCCTTCATCCAGTCCTTGACCGGCACCCAGGGCTTCCCGTCTCCCATATCCACGCGGACATCGCCGATCTCCTTCCGGTCCAGGTGACCCGGTCACCGACATGGAATGCTATCTCGTTTTCGTTCATTTATTCTGCGTTTTAGCGCGATTCCTTAAAGTAAACAGTTGACTCAAGAACACCCCAGGAAGCACTTTCCTGGAAAGTCTTGGTAACTGGAACATAATCAGGACTCATAGGACGAGTAAGATAGAATAGATCATTATCTTTCCAAGTGACCATCATGAGTTCCTGCCCCTTTGGAAGTTCAATGGTCATTTGCCCACCAAGTTCTCTCGTCCTCATCTGTTCAGTACAAGAACTAAGAGAAACAAGGACAATAGCTACAATAAAAATCAAAATAAACTTCTTCATTTTGTATTTAAGGTATTCTGCAAGTGTCATTTCTTTTCTTCCGGTGTCAAATCCTTCAAGATAGAGAGGATGGTTCATCTTTTCCTCTGGGGACATCTCATCAAAGGGAGGGAGGGGCTTCTGCTCTTTCTGCCTTTCGAGATAGGCAAGAATAGACTCTGTTGCAAATGGACGTTCACATAAATAGGCTCCTTCATCAACCAGATCGTAGAGCCACTGCCTTATCCTCTCGTCCTCTGTAAAGGAATCGGCATTTTCTTTACACGTTTCCGGAATATGTAAAGATTCTTTATATTTATTCAGCCAAGCAACTAATTCTTCTTTGTTAGTAGGGATAAGTAAAACTTCTCCAGCACTATTAACAAGAGTTATAAGTTGATTGATTATCCTCTCATCCTCGCTCTCTTTAACGGCTTTTTCTTCATCGTAATCCGGTTCTGGCCATTCATCGTCTCCGATATAAACAATATCAATATCCTTACCTTCAAGATATGCTTTTACAACTCTATGAGCTCCATCAAGGATATTTCCATTCATATCAAGAATAATAGGATAATCAAGACTGACCTCTTGAACATTTTTTACCTCTTTAGCAAAATCCTGAAGAGTTCCAATGTTCCAAGTGCATTCTTGTAGGATATATCTATTAGGAACTCTCTGTGGAACCTTATTCCTTGTTGCATTCCAGAGAGTGCTGGCTTTCCAAAACTTACCTGCCCTATAATATCCACTTTTGTTTTTAAGATTTTCGTCCTCCTTCTCTCTGAGTTCGGGAATAAGAGTTTCAAGGACTTCTCGTCCCTTCTCACTTGGAATAGCCCAAGTCCTGATCTCGTTTATTGCTTCTTCTCGTGTCATTGCTTCTCTATCTTTGTTAATTCCACATTATAGTCTGGCCCGTACTTGACCAGCATGTCGGTGTATTTGTCTCTTGCTTCTGCTTCGGAATTGAAGAAATAAGCCTCGTAAAAGTTGAAGCGAGAGACTGTGACTTCGTATCTCATTTGTCGTAAGTCCCCCATTCGTTCTTCCCATTATCCCACATATGCCAAGTCAAACCGAGTTTATACAAGCAATCCTCTATCTCTTGAAGGGACTTCCTACCGAGGTTACGGCACTGCCTTAAATCGCGTTTCCGCCAAGCAACAAGGTCTCCGATGGTTTGTATATTCATCCTCGTTACCAGACAATTTCTTGTCCTTACCGAAAATCCGTAGTCATCAATGCTCAGGTTGAATGGATATGCGTTCCGGTATTTCCAATCGTCAAGACCATCGCCTTCCTTCATCCCGCATATCTGACGTAATTCGTCATACTGCTTGCGGAGTTCACCGAGTTTGGTGAGCATGTTCTGGAGGTCATCCATAAAGGTATCGACCAATTTGTCAAATTCTTTGTCCATAGCTCTATTGTTTTATAGTTCAACATCATTTAAAAAAAAAGGGGTAGCCGGAGTCCCCTTGCTCCAACACATTCAAAATGACCTACACTCCCACTCCGGCTGGGAGTTTGTTAAAAAATAACGACCATACTCGGAAAGGGGGCAGCCTGTTTGCTATCATTGAAATGCAGCCTCCCTCGTATAAATCGAATTTCGCGTGCTTTGTTGTAAATGTAATCGTGAAAGTAGGCGGTATCTGTTCTGGCCGGGATGAGCATAACAACCAACGTGTCTGGTTTCTGTGATTCCTCGTAGCATTTCCTGACCCATTTGCCAATCTCCTTTCCGTAGGGAGGGTTGCAGAATACTCTGCGCCCCCCCCAGTTCTGTGTTAGTCCGTCACTATCAACAGTATAGTGCAATTTACATTTTGCATTGCTATCGGTAGAACAGGGGTCCAGGTCGAAATGGAACTCCGTATCAAGCTCATCAAAGAAAGCCTGCGGTGTAGCCCATTCTGCCGTATTGCTTGTAAATAGTCCTTGAGTAATCATACCAGCGAGTAGCTTGCGTAATACTTCCCGGTGCGCGGGTCCTTGACCCGATCTGTCCGGCTGTGCCCCTCCATGAGGTAGTCCAAGATGCGCTCCTTCTGCGTGCCGCCCTGGACGCTGTTGTCGTTGATGTTAATTTTTGCCATTGTGCTAAATGTTAAATTTCCAGTCTATGTTATGAAATTGCAGAGGTTCAAGCCCTGCCAACTGCTGGCGCATCTGGATCGCCAATTCCTTCGTGGCGTAGCGGAGCATCACGTACTCACCCTTGAGCTCTCCGGCGACCAGGCCGGTCAGCATTTCCGGCGGACGTTTTGCCGCTTCGTATAGCTTCTTGTACCAGCGTATGAAAGTTTGCGTGAATCTCTTTTCCTGGGTTCCGGGTTTCCAGAGTTTGGCGGTTGCCTGGATGTCAACCACCGGGTTTCCATCTCCGAGTTTCCAGCCCCTGGCTGAATAATGATTTATGAATCTCTGGACTTCCGCAGCTGGCTGCGGAACATTCAGATCAAAAAAGAAAATTTCAAAAATTCTTTGTGTGTCGATAGTGTCCGCGTTGAACGGTTCGTTCAACGTCGGCTCATTAATAGATATATATTTATTTCTTTTATTTATTTCTTTATTTATAGTTGAACCTTCGCTCAACGGTTGTTCAACGTCGGTTGAACCTTCGCTCAACGGTTGTTCGGTGCTATCCTTGCGCCTACGTGCGCCTGAGGCCTTTCCGGCGGCCCTTGCTGCCTCCACCCTGGAGTTGTAGGTGTCGAGGCGTTCGAGTGCCGACTCGCTCCAGAATCGCTCATCATCGTGTGCAAATAGGTCGAAGTCGTTCAAAACTCGTTCAACTTCGTGCGGTTTTGCCCACCGAAGTGTGAATGCAATCGTCTTTGGATCGTACGGAAGGTAGCCCCCGTTCTCCCATAACATCTCGACGATACACCACCAGATCGCGAGGCCCTGGCCCTTCATCTCCATCTGGAGCCGGATCAGCTTTGGGTCGTTCCTGGCACCCATATCGTGAGGGAAATATCTCGAATCTTTCATATTTGCGTCAGAATGCGTTTTTATTGAGTTCGATGGACAATCCCGCAGTTGCGACGTAAACCTTCGCGAGAAGGGCTGATTTGGCGGCCTCGCGGGCAAATCTCGCCGCATCCGAGTTCCCGGCTGACAGGTGCAGGAGGATAACGGTGTTCAGGGCGGCGGTCTCGTTGGCCTTGACCAGCTCGCAGGCGCTGCGGAGCGACATATGCGTGTGCCGCACCCGCGTTGCCCTGTCCAAGGTCATCCGGTCCTCCAGCACGTTTTCGTCCAAGATGTCGTCGGAGTAGTTCGCCTCCACCAGGATGTGGTTGAGTTTCTGATTCCGGAAGGACAGCGGGACATAGCGCGTGTCGGTGACAAACAGCACCTTCCCGCACTCCGGGTGCTCGATGATGAACCCCAGTGGCTCCGCCGCGTCGTGTACCACCTCGAAGGGGGACACCGTCCACTCGCCGATCCGGGCGGGCATCATCGCCCGCAGGCTCCGGCAACGGCCCCCGTCCTGCGTGTAACCCAGCGCGGAAAGGGTCCCCATGGACGCATAGACCGTCATACCCAGCGCGGAATACTTCCTGGCGAATCGGGCGTGGTCCCCGTGTTCGTGGCTAAGCAGGCAGCCGGCCACCATTGAGGGCACGACGTCCGTGCTCCGGAACACCTTCTCGGGGGCCTCCCCGCACTCGACTATGAGTGCGGAGCGCCTTCCCTCGAATACATAGCAGTTTCCGGCTGACCCGGAATTTATAACGGTGAGCCTCATCGCTTACATCTTGAAGAAGCCCTCGTCAAGTGGTGTCTCCGCCTGTTCCGGCGCTGCCTTCAGGTCCTCCGGAGCCTGCCAGACCGGTTCCGCCGGGAGGTCCTCCGGGCCGGGCTCGGGCAGGTCCTCCGCCTTTGCCGCCTCCTCTACCGTCTCCGGCTGCGGGGCCTGCTGTGGCAGTTCGGCGAATACGGCCTCCTTGGAATTGGCGGCAGGAAGGGCGGGAACCGATTCCTGCCATTCGGGAGCCTCCTCGCCATACACCCCGGCATCGTCCGACGTGCTGACGAACAACTTGCAGGCCCTTCCGATCACCGTTTTCTTGGCCATCTCCTGGGGGAAATTCTTGTGGGCCGGACTTTGTCCGTGTGTCGCACCCTGCATCCAGCTCCGGCGGATCTCGTCCATCGTCATCACCTCGATCTTCGGCTCCCACTCGGGGTGCTGGGCGTAGGGTACCAGGCACCAGGCTCCCACGATCTTGTCGTTGCTTATGTTCTGGAGTTTCTGGACGTGCTTCGTCACGACCTTCTTGCCGGTCTTTGGATTGATCTCGAACTCGAACTCATCGTCCGCATATATCACCTGGGCCTGCGGGTCTCCGGCTCCGTAGCGCTTGGCCAGGGCCACCGTCCCGTGGTACTCCTGCTGGAATTGAAGCTCATTTCCGTAGCGGATGAAGGTGCACTGCCCCTTCTCCATCGACAGGCCCTTGAGGCACATAGTCAGCATCGCATTTGCGACGCTCTGCGGTGTCACCAGGGACAGGACCGGCTTCTTGCTGGTCGGGTCGGTCATAGAGGTGAGCTTGAGGAATGCCAGGTAGATCTGATTGTCTGCGCTGAATCCCTTCGGGACGGTTATCCCACCCTTCTGAAGTGCCGCTATCCTGTTCAGGACGCTCTCGGTGATCTTGTTTTTGTAGTTGATGAATGCAGCATCGGTTGATTCCTGCTTCTTGGCGGGCACGTTGCTGGCTGCTCGCTGGCCGTTCTGGTTTGTTGACATAATGATTGTGTTTTTAATGGTTTGTGCGTGCGCTATGGGCTTCTATGATGGCCCGGACGTCCGTCTCCTTGTAGTAGACCTTCCGCCTGAAGCGGACCGGGCGCAGGTAGTCGTATTCGTGCTCCCACCTCCAAAGTGTGGAAGGATCGACTCCGAGCATCCCCAGAAGTTCCTCCTTCGGGATAAGCCGGCAGCCGGCCTCCCTGTCCCTGGCGGCGGCATCTGCCTCCGCTTCCCGGCGTATCTTCCGGGCAAGGGCTTCGTTGGCCTCCAGGAGGTCTCCCAGGCGGATGGTCACCGAAAGGTCGGGATATTGTCTTGCCATTTCAATAAGGCTCATAGCTGGTATTGCATTATTCGTTTATCGTTGTGAGTGGTGCCCCTTCGCGCACCACCAGGCGGATCACCTGGGCGGCGGTGTCGAAGGACTTCCGGGTGACGCTCTCGGCGTTGTCCACGAAGATCGGCGCGGAGACCCCGCTCCGCTCGCTGAATACCCGGATAACGTCCATGCCGCAGAGGATGCGCTGGGCGTCGTTCATACTCCGGTAGGGGACACCGTCCGGGCTGGTGACTTCGCACATTTCCGTGAGGCCCCCGTCAAGGGTTGGCGCGAACATCTTCCATCTGCAGACCTTGAACAGGGCATTGATCGCGGCCTCCTGGGCGTCGATCTCCGCCTTGACATACTCCTGCGCCCGGAACTCCAGACGTTCCAGCCTGGCCACCTCGTCGGCGAAGGCTTTTTCCTTGACTTCCTCATCCTCTATCATCCCCAGGAGCCTGTCCCTCTGGGCGGCTTCCGCCAGGCGGTCCCGCAGGGCGCGTGTCTGGTCTGCGGCCTCGTCAAAGGCCGCCTGAACTCCCGGCTCCAGCTCCCGGCGGTCGAGCAGCAGGCTCTCCACGCTCACCACCTCGGAGGAAACCCTTGCTATCTCCGCATTGGTCTCGGCCTCCTCCCTGACCAGGTCAAGGTATCCGCCCTCCCTGCGGGCCTCCTCCTCGATGGCCTCCCGGCTGGGGCCTGCCTCCTTGGACTTGGACAGCTGGGCCATCTTCGCCTCTGCGGCATCCATCCGGGCGGCGGTCTCGTCCCGCTTGATCTTGAGGCCCCGGACCAGGTCCTCCTTCCCCTGTATCAGCGCGTCCTCCTCTGTGATCGCCCTCTTGAGGTCGGTAGCCTTCGCCACGATGGATTGCAGTTCCGCCTTCTGCGACTCGGTGAACTTCCGCAGCGCCTCCTCCTTATCGGCCTCGATCCTTTCCGGGGGATAGGGCCGCCCGCAGGCCGGGCAGACATCCATCGCCTGCCAGGTGAACATCCTCTCCCGCGTCTTGGTGTACAGGGTCCCCAGCTCACGGAGGTCCTCCGCGTCGTGGTCCCGGAACGCCTTCTGCGTCTTGACATCACCCTGGGCCGCCTTGATCTGGCTGTCTATCTGACGCAGTTCGGAGGCCAGGCAGCGTGCATCAATATCCGCCTTGTTATATTCCTCCTGGGTCTTCATCCCGGCCTTGGCCGCCTCCGCCAGCCTCGCGCTGACGTATGCATCCTGCTGGTAGCGTATCTCATTCAGTTTCCTGCGCAGGGCGCTGACCTGGTTGTTGCGCTCCCGGTTGGCCTCGTTGATGTCCGCCAGCCCGGCGTCAATATTGGCGATGTCGGCCTTGATGACCGCCACCCGCTTGTCCCGGTCAGCCTCTATCTCGGCGATCCGGGCATTGACCTCCGCCGTGTCTATCTCCTCCGGGAGGGCCTTGTTCCAGGCCGCAATGTTGGCCGTGGCCTCCGCCAGGCGGTCCTTGTTGGCCTTCTTCTCCGCCACAGCCCTCTTGCGGAACTGCTCCAGGGGTTCGCCCCTCATTTCGGCCAGGAGGTCCGCGAAGCTGTCCTTGAGCTTATCCTCGGCGGTGTTGTCCAGCAGGCCCAGGATAGCCTTGCGGCGGGCCTTCCAATCCGTGTATTGATCGTCAATGAAATAAAGCGGATTGGTGAGCATCTTGAACACCCCCTCGTTGATCCATTGTGCGATGGCGGAATCGTATGCCTTCTTGGTGGCCGTGTCGATCCCATCGATGAAGAAGGACTGCTTGTGTCCCTTGAGGACCTTCTCGGCGCTCCCGCGTGGCTTGACCCAATCCTCGGTCACCATCCTGAGAAGGGTGGTCTTGACCCCGTCGATGGTCAGTTCGGCCTCGACCGAATGCTCCAGCCCGTGGATGGCCTCCTTCGTCTCCGGATCAATCGGCTTGAGGTCAAAGTTGGTCCAATCCTGGCCCCGGTGGTCCTTACCGAAAAGGAGCCAGGTGAATGCGTCGAACACCGTGGACTTCCCGGTGCCGTTCTCGCCCTCAATCCGGGCGTTGCTGCCGTTGAAGATAAAGGTAGCCTGCCTTATACCCTTGAAATTGCGCAGCGTCAGTGTGTTGATTCTGATTTCCATATAATGGCGTGTGTTGTTGAGTTAATAATCAAGTCCGGGGATATGGTACTCGTCCTCCCTGCGTCCCCTTCTTGTCCTGCCCCTGCGTGCCCGGGTCTCGACCCTTCTGGAGGGATAGCGGCGCACCAGCTGGGACCCCAAGTCGGTATTGACCGCCTCAGCACCCATTATCAGGAACAGGGCGAAGGCCACCAGCCGGCGGCTGAACTCCTCCAGGTTTATCCGGAAGTTCTCCGACAGGAACCAGGCGACCAGCGCATTGGTCGAGTGCTTGATGCCGGTCTTGTCGTAGATATTCTGGGTGTGCTTGACCACCGTGTTGTAGCTGATTCCGGCGGCATCGGCGATCTCCTTGCCGATGAGCCCGGAGACGTAGCCGGATGCTATCCGGGTCTCCGCCGGGGTGAGGATCGAGTCCGTAGCCAAGTGTTCTGCGTGTGCGTGTGCCATAGTTAGATCCCCCAGCAATCGGTGACACCGTAGGAGGCAAAGAGGGCCTCGATCTGGCGTGCCTTGTCCACGTCCAGGTTGACGGTCTTGCCGTTGGCGTAGTTAGAGAATGACTGCTTTGTGGTCACTCCGAGAATCTTGAATATGGCTTCCCGGACATCTGGTGCGTCCTTGACCTTGATTTCGCGCAGGCCCTTTCGGAAGGCCTTGCTTGTGTTGATTGTTGTCTGCATATTATTTCTGATTTGGTTTATTGTCCCAGGGAATCCAGGGCCATAGCCACGGCGAAGCGCTCCAGGCGGTCTTCGAAGGATACGTAGGCCTCGGCTGCGACGTCGGTCATTGTTATCTCGAGCAGGGTCTTTTCCATATCAGGCGTCCTCCGTGATAAATTTATCATATAGCTTGGCGGCACCCCATACCAGGGCAGCGCCTGTTAACTTGGCTGCGGCGAAGGAGGCGATGCTCGCCTCCGGCATTTCGCCTACCAGCATCAGCAGCCCCACCAGGGCTGCCACGCTGGCGATTATCTTAATCAGCATTGTTTTCATTGAATCTCTCATTTATGTTTTTCATTGAAATTCGGTGACGTTCCTCTTCTTGTGCGATTTCGTACTCATAGAGAGCTTGTTTTGAAAGAAATACCTGTTGGGCATCGATATAAGATTCTTTCATTGAGGATTTAGGGTCTAAGACTATAAGTCCCGTTTGGTTCTCCCGAATTATAAAGCCAATCACGACTATTGGCGTTCCCCAAATATCAAACACGGTTTGCCCAATTTCAAAATCAGTATGAATATCCATATGTTTATCTCCAGGGTAAATAGATGTCAATAGCCGTGTTGTTCTTCATCCAGCGCTCACGGTCAGCGGGTGGTTTTATTTCCAACTTTTCCGATGATGCGGTAGTTCCTCCCGTCATCATCCAAGACCATAATGTCTCCGAAGGAGTTGATACAAGTTCCGTCCGGGAGATCGGTCGCGAGGTGTTCCCAACGCGGGACGAGGTCATTGTATGCGGACAGTTGTATTGGTTTCCCCATCTGCTGTGCGAGTTCGCGCCCACGAATGCGGAGGTAACGGAAGGTGTTATCGCCAACCTCAATCTCATCAAATCCGCAACGGAAGATGTACTTGACTTTGCTTTCCATAATGAATGTTTTTTTGGGGAGGGGTTGACCTCCCCGGTGATTCTTACTGGATGATGAAGGTGGCGTTCATTGCTGAGGCGTAGCCTTCACCGTAGGCGAGAAGGAAGTCGTAGTCTTTGGAAGAACGAAGGATCGCGTCATCTTCCTTGCGGACAAATTCGTAGTAAAGAACGATGTCGCGGAGGTCGGTCACCGGGCGGAGGATGTAAGTTTTCGTTGCCATAATGCGTGTGTGTTATAAATTTTTGTTATTGTCAGGGTAATTATTTACTTTTATCTTTGCCTTGTTTCCTTTACCTGGGACAAAGATAAATAACTTTTTTCAAATAAAAAAAATATTTGCTTAAAAATTTTGAAAAAAAATCACACTTATGGACTTATCACGTTCCGACCGCTGCCGGATGGCGGTTAAATGGATTGCAGAGCACGAAACAAAACGGCTATATCGCTGAACGCCAGCGGTGTAGCCGTTTTCCTATTGCCGTTTTTGTCAACGCGGCGTCAATCTGATTGAAAAAAGGGCGCTGACCTCCCGGTCAGACACCCTCACACACGCACGAACCATTATGGCTCGCACCCGCAAAGATAGGCATTTTTCGTAATTATCAATAGTTATTCGCCATTTTTCCTGCAACCGCATCCGAGCATACATATCACATCGACCAGGACCTCCGCCGTGTCCCCGGCTATGTATGCCGGAGCCTCCCCTTTGAGGTCGGCACCCATATCGTCGGCAATCGCTACGGAGTGGTGGTGGATCTCGTGGACAATACTGTTCAGGTACTGCTCCCCGGAAACCGCAGGCCCCACGACAATGACCGCTTCGCGCAGGTACGGATTTGAGTATGCGAATCCCTCGTTTGGCCTGCGTGCCCGGATCTTCCTGGAGGCCTGGACATTGTAAATTGGTAGGGGTACTTATTTACAACCGGGGGCTTTTTTTTTCTTGCCCCCTTCCGGCATCAAATCTTGGTCTTGAGCAACAGCCGGAGAAGCGGCTTCCGGAACGTCCAGCCGCCCAGGGCCGCCACGGCTGCGAGGAGCCACCAGAAAGCCCGCAGGCGGGCCTTCTGCCCCCAGGTCAGGGGTTTCTCCACCTCGATAATTTTCTCGCGCTCTACGGCCTTGGATTCGCGCCACAGGGTGTCGGTCACCTTGACCGGGACCGGGGCCTTGATGGTCTGCGGGATGGTCTCAAGCGTGTGCCAGAGGAACCCGCCGGAAACGACCGCCGTGCTCCGGGCATAGGTGTTCTCCAGGCTGGAGGCGGTGTCCCTGGTCACCACTCTCTCGACCTCCACGGGGATCTCGACGGTGGCGGTGTCGTGGATTATCCGCTCACGGACTTCCACGCGGACGGAGTCTTTGACCGTAGTGGTCGGCAGGACCCTGGGGCTGCACCCGGCAGCCAATACAACGCAGATTATGGATATTATCTTTCGCATAGTCAATAATTAAAAACCCCGGCACTGTTCTGATTGTGTGCGTATAGAGGTTGATTCGGACAATGCCGGGGAAAAAGCTATGAACAAAGGCGCACTCGCTGCGGCTTATACCCTTCGTCCTTTGTAGGACTTGTTATACAGTATCTGCTGCCGGTTCCGTCCCTTTAGCTTGTGCGAAAAGTGGACGAAGGTAGGATAAAGGATCATCTGGTCGATCTCCCGCATAATGGCGGGCGTGGTCTTGGCGAGCCTCGCCAGGCGGTAGCTCTCGGTGTGGTTGCCAGTGTCGATGTCAGCGGCCTCCCCCTTGCAATGCTGCGAGGTAGGCACGCCTCCCACGGCGGCGTTGAGCTGCGGGCAGCGGTAGCCGGAATTGACCTTCATCGGCTTGCCGTAGGCATCCCGCAAGGGCTGGAGGACTTTCAAGACCAGCGCCTTGACCGAGTCCCTTATCTCAAACGTGTTGATGACGTTCAGGATGCCCTTGGCCTTGGCAGTCGCGGATTCCTCGAATTCGCTCCAGGAGAAGTTTCTGCTAATTGTTCCCATCGCTGTCCTTGCGCTTGCTGGCGAACTGTCCCTTATTGTTGCGTGCCTGCTCCTGCGCCTGGAGGCTCCGGAGGTCTGGCTTGCGTCCGGTCTTGAGTTCGTAAATCTCGCCCTTGAGCCGGTTGTTCTCACGGATCAGCCGTGCGTTCTCCCTGCGCAGTTCGTTGACCTCGCTCTCCAGATCGTCAACCCTGCCCTTGAGCTGGTTGACGATCGGTCCGTACACGCTCTCTATGGTGGCCCGGAGGTTGTCGATCTCGTCACCCTTGACCTCTGCGGTCTCCTTCCTCCTGCGCAATTTCCAGCCCAGGAAGCCGCCGACTCCCCCGGCACCCAGGGCCGAGGCGGCTGTCGTAATGATGTATTCAATGTCCATATT
>Ga0256405_10009454_pt1 | contig 13338 bp, 11 predicted proteins | sample RumenRJG_02DNA_FD_189096 | JGI IMG/M metagenome (GOLD analysis project Ga0256405, IMG submission 189096) | Bovine rumen microbial communities from Lethbridge, Alberta, Canada - RJG_02 | ecosystem: Host-associated > Mammals > Digestive system > Stomach > Rumen | place: Canada: Alberta...
CTTCAGTAGTGTTATAAGCCGGAACAGCTTCCACTGAGAGAAAGTCGCTAGCTTGCATCTTGTCGCCGTTTGACATTACTTGGCCGAAGCCCAGCATTTCGGCACACCGCTTGTTAGCGATGAGCAACGTCTTGTCGTCAGATAGTTGTTTGATGGCAGCCTTGTCGAAATGGTCACCATGTTCGTGGGTTACAAAGATGTAGTCGGCTTTGGGCATAGCGGCGTAGTCAATTGTCTTATTGCCGAGTTTTGTCACTGGGTCTATCTCTATTTCTTTTCCGTCGTACTCTATACGGATGCTGGCGTGAACAAGGGCGTGAAATTTTACCGTCTTTCCGCTCTTGGTCTTAAAGACGTCCACTTCGTAAGAACCTGTCGTCACGTCCTTGCCAGCCTCCTTCCAGGCAATAATTCCCCCTTTCAGATTGAAACACTGATAACCTTCTGCGGCCAATTTCCCAGCGGCATTGGCTGACCGTCTACCGCTTCGGCAATAAAGTGCAATCATTTTTGATGCAGGTAGGAGGGATTTTGCCTTCTCCATGAAGTCACTTTTTCCCTGGTCAATGTTTATGGCTCCTGCAATATGCCCTTCTGAATATTCGCTCACTGAACGGACGTCAACCACAACGACATCAGGATTCTCCGTCATTTCAAAGAATCTTTCAACATCTACGTTCTCGAAATTCTGTTGACCACAAGCAGTTGTGAACCCTAAAGTGGCAAGTAAACAGGTCAATGCTTTTTTCATCATAGTTGTATTATAATTATACTAAAGTTTCGGTTGCATAGAAAACGATTATTCTGTAATTATCGCATCTGGATTAGCTGTTGGAACAGTCGTTCAAACTCCTTGCGTAGTAGAGTCGGGTTAGCGATAATGTTACGCAGTTCGTTCAGCCGCTGTTCATTGGGTGAGCCTGGAATCCAGAGACGTATGTAGCCGTGGACGGAATACTTCTCATCCATATGCTGATAGAAACGCTGCCATTGCTGCTCATGATTCAGTTCTGGATAATTGGCAAGGCCAAACTCGATTGTACGTCGAATAACTACCTCTGGGACAATGTCTCGGTCGGCCTCGGCAATGATTTTTCCATAGAGAGAACGGGGGGCATGGCTAGCAGAAGCACGGTGATCCTCAACGGCCTCTTTCATGATTTTAATCTGTTCTGTCGAGAACCAGCGCTTCAGCCTTGCGTCGGCAGCAAGGATTTTTCCGCCCGTGATGTGGTGGATGGCACGAGGCCCGGACATGCCCAAGTCGTGGTAGGCAGCAATGACGTAGACCATGTTAATGTCGGCACCTGTGGTGCGCACCAGGTCGAGTGCATTTCGGATGACGCGTGTGACGTGCTCCAGGTTGTGGGCACGGTCGAATTGTGCATACTGCGGCAGGATGTTTGTCTCGACAAACTCCACCAAATCGAGGCTGGGGCTACGTGTAATCATATAAAAACTGTGAATATTTTTGCAAATGTACGAAAAACTGATTACTTTTGCAAATAAAAAGCGTAAAAAATGAATGAGACAACAATTATTAAGACAGACAGCTTGAAGGCGTGGCTGTTGGCAGCGCGTCCGAAGACTCTTTCAGGTGCCGCCGTACCGGTGATGATAGGCTTGGCTTTGGCTTATGTTGATGTCCGGACGTATGTTGCGGGAATGTTCAGCTGGACAGCTGCTGTGCTGTGCCTGCTCTTTGCCTTCCTGATGCAGATTGACGCCAATTTCATCAACGATTTCTTTGACTTTGCTAACGGTTCCGACGATGCCGAGACCCGCTTGGGGCCGCGGCGGGCTTGTGCGCAGGGGTGGGTGAAACTCGACTCTATGAAGCGTGCCATAGCTCTGACAACCTGTCTGGCTTGTCTCGTGGGTCTCCCTTTAATATGGTATGGTGGTTTGGAAATGGTGCTTGTCGGCTTGACTTGTGTGGTGTTCTGTTTCCTCTATACAACTCACATCTCATATATGGGATTAGGCGACGTACTGGTATTGGTATTCTTTGGCATCGTGCCAGTATGCGTCACGTATTATGTGCAGTTGCATACCTGTACGTGGCAGGTGCTGCTGGCTTCGCTGGCTTGTGGACTTGTTATTGACGGCCTGCTGATAGTAAACAATTTCCGCGACCGTGAAGGCGACCGTGCTGTAGGTAAGAATACGCTGGTGGTAAAGCTTGGTGCTGAGACGAGCCTTGTGCTCTATCTTGCCGTGGGCGTGTTGGCCTGTATGATGGGAATGGTTTTCTGGTATAATGGCCATGTGCTGGCCTTTGTGCTACCGCTTCTATATTTGGTGCTTCACTGTTTTACCTTCTTGAAAATCAAGCGTATTAACAAAGGAAAAGCGCTGAATCTCTGTTTGGGAGAGACAGCGCGTAATATCTTTATCTATGGTTTGACGGTCGTACTGGGCTTGTTGCTATCTTAATTCTCCTGACGCAGCAAGTTGACTTGTGTGACGTTGATGAAACGTCCGTTGACGAATGTTCCCTTTTCGTTAAGGGATACGATGTCGTGGACGGTGAGAGGAATCCTGTAAACCGTTGAACGTCGACCAACAGGGGCACATCCCCACCTGTTCAGAGCCATTTCGTTTCCCTGAAGCGTTGAGTCAGTGCCATTATAAATGGTTTTAATGAGCCAGTTGTTGATGTTAGGATCGCTTGTGTCGGTGGTATAGATAAATTCAAGCTTGTCGCCCTTGCGCAAATCGGCTTGTTTGAAAATCTCCGGGCTGAGAACAAAGCCGTTCTGCCAGTCTCCAAACTGACAGTTCAACGTTCTCAGGGGGATGGTCTTCCATGTGCCAGAAACCGGTGTCAGTACAATGTCTTTGACAACAATGACCGAAGAGTCCTCTGTTTGTAGCGTGACTTCGTCTATAGAGGTCACGTCTTGTCCGTCGAAGTTACATGTTAACTGCGTGATACCAATTTTGCCGTAAGATTTGTATTTGTTTGATACCAGAAGCTGCGTCCCAACTTTTGTCGGTTCGGCAAACATGAAGGTTATTGCCTCGTAAGCAGACCAGTCAACCGGCAGGTTATGCTCCTTGACGGTGCCTATCAATCCGCCCCATGGCACAGACTTGTAAGTGATGGTACCGTCACTATTATGCTCAATTTTCTCATGGATATTCAAGGTGCTGTTAAACCTTGCCATAAGCGGGTTCACATCTGAGCTCTCCCCTGACGAACAGCCATAGGCCATTAGTAATAGAGCCGACATTAAAGGTAGTAGTTTTCTCATATTAGAAAAGGTTTTAGTTAAAGAAATTCCAAGAAACGCCCATTCGCAGTACCGAGCTGTCGGTGGGGTAGTGAGGTGTCAGGAACATTCGGCGGTTGAACGAGCTGCTGGCGGCATTGGTCATCATGACGAAGAACCGTGCGCGCTTTAGGTGCAGGTTGGCGTACACATCAATGAATGGGAAATTTCCCAAGGTTATGCGGCTGTTGTCGTTCTGCTGGATAGCAAACTGGTTAAGTTGCGGGCAGAAGTCTGGCGCTTCATATTCAGTGAAATATGTTGCGTCTGCACCTAATTCCACTGATAATACTTTTGCAATCTTGAATCCAAGGTAGAGGTTTGTGAACACATTAAGCGTCGGTACAGGCAGTACGCTCTTGTTGCTGCTGTTCTGGTAAGTGATGACGTTCTCCCAGTTGATTGGTCCGAGTTTAAAGTCCTGCTTCAGCTGGGCTGTCAGCAGGTTGATGTTTCCTCCATGCTGGTAAGGGCTGGCCGTCAGGTACTTACGGTCTGAATTAGAGTAGACGTAATTCATCCCGATATAGGTGTAGTTCTGTATCTCCTCGATAGCTACACGGAGACTTGTCTTTGTCTTCTGATATCTGAATAGACCTTCTATGCGTGTATGTGTTTCTTTCTCCATATTGTCATTATCCCACCATAGGTGCTTCGAATGGTAGTGCCGTTGGTAATATGTGGGATTCAGACGGTAGAAGTGAGCGTGTGCTGCCAGAGTGACGGTGTCGCCGAAGACCGGGAAGTTAAGGTCGGTATTGAAGTTGGCTTTTAGTTGCCCGGCATCTTCGCCGACGGTCCACAGCTCTACTTGTGCGTTATAGTGGAATGTCTTACCCAGACTCTTGATCAGTTGTCCGCCTATGCTAATGTTATTCTCTGTCACCTTCTCCATAACGGGAATCGTGTCCTGCAACTGGTCCATTTTGAAGTTGCGCACCTCATAGGTGGCAAAAATCTTTAAGCCGGTCTTTACCCATTTGTTAAAACCTTCAAGCAGCGCCAGAGCGACGGTGTTCTTGAGCTGCAGGTATTGTGTCTCATCGTAGATGGAGTCGTTGGCGCCAGTTTTGTTCTTCTTATAGTAAGTGTTGGCATAATAGTCCGTGGGAGAACCGTAAGTCATGAAGATACGATCATATTTGTTCAGTTCTGCCGTATGGATGAAGCTTGTGACGGGTACGAACTCTTTCTTCATTGTAGAGTCTTCCTGCTCTTTTTTCTTCTCGGCCTGCAGCAGGCTGTCCATCACTTCCTGTGAATCTACCTTAATGCGTGTTGTGTCGGGTTGGTCTGTTGTCTCACGTTTTGGCTCTTTGCCGGCGATGACAGCATCCTTCGGTCGGCCGCTGAAGGTGGGCTCTGGCTTCTGGTTGTCTGCGCTGTTCTTAGTGGCCTGTTTCTTCTTGTCGTTTTCCTTTTTCGATGCTTGTGCAAATTGGCGTGCTTTTATCTCTTCCTCCGTCATTTTGACCTTGCGGTAGAACCCAATGTTGTAACGGTGTGTCAGGAAGACGTGCTTATTGTCGTTACGATTCCATGTGCTTGAAAGGATGGTAGGAATCTCGTTCTCGGAAAATGTCGATTCAATGGCTTCTGGATGCAAGATATAATCATCATTAGTGATGCCGCCGTTTTCGGAAACTTTCTGATGGTAAGTAGAGAACATGAGGTGCATGTTGTACTGGTCGCCTAAATATGAACCGTAGATTGTACCGCTGAAATGCGATGCTGCCTGATTGCTGTAATAGCCGCGAGCGTAGGCATAGTTTAAGTCGAATCCTAAGCCGATACGTTTACCAGCATTAATGGCAAACTTAGCCTGCAAGTGGTCTTCGCCGTCGGTCTTGCTGCCACAGTTGTCGTACGACAGGTTAGTTAGTGGTGACAGCGTGTTGGTAAAGTGCAACTGGTCAGGATCCTTATTGATAAAGCTGTAAGCCTCTGTGAACATAAACTGCTGAGGCTCAGGGCGGTCGATGTATATACGGTTTAGTCGGGCTGTGTAGTTGTTGCCCGTCGTGTTATACTCACCGTAGACGCCTGTGTTGAGCGTTGTGTTCATATAGAGGTGTGGCATTGTATCCACCTGTGCCGGGCGTATGTCGCCGAATTTCCTGTCGACGGTCCAAACATGTATGCCGCGTGGAATTTCTTTGTTGTTTTTAGTAGAGTCGTTTCTATGCGGGTTGAAGTTCTGGTTCCTTTCATCGTATTGGTTGACGTTACCCGTCTCGTCAATCTGGTTGTACACCTGACTGTGAGCGGGCAGCACCGCAAAAATCAAAAACGCTAAAAAGTATCTCTTCATCCTACAACTTGGCTATTCTTAGTGTCAATTCAATGAACTTGAAGACTACGGCACCTATCATGATATAGATGGCCGTGTTGTGATCAGCAACCATATACCATACCATGCCGACAATGGCCCCTATTATGAAGATGATATTCAGCCACTGACGTAGTCCTCGTAGACTTCCTCCCTCCTCGATAGGGCGCAGATGGTGGTATTTGCTCATTTCAGCAACTCGGCAAATTTGTTGAATAGGTAGTCTTTACGGTCAATGGTCTTGCGACGGAATTTTCCTGAGATGCGGGCCAATTTGTTTTGTTTCTTGTTAAGGCCTTCCTTGTCGGTGATCCATTCTTCGGCACTGTATGATTGCGGTTCGCGCTCCTCATCATAGAGATAATGGATGCGGTTCATCATGATGTCTGCTTTGCCGTCCTCACAAGTGACAATCAAGTTATACATCAGTCGGGTGCGATCCAGTACGAGTGCCGTCGACTTAAAGACGAGCCATTCCTGATAGTAGCCCACAATCTGGTGCTTGACGGAATCATCTAAGACGATACGGCTTTGCTCAAACTGGTTTTTCTCAGTGACCATCTTCTGCATGTACTGTCTGACGATGTTCTGAACTTGTTCAGCGCTCTTTCCGGGAGCATCTATCACAGTGTGGAATACCACCTTGCCGTCAACCTCTGGTACGGCACCTGCCAAGTATTTCTGGTCGGGGTTGGCAGCTTGTTCCTTTTCCTCAGGCATTTCCCATGTGTTCTGTGCCGACAGTCCCATAGGGAGGCACATCATCATCGCAAAAATTAACTTTTTCATATTGTTTTTTTTCTGTTTGGTCATTTTAACCGGGCAAAATTACAAATAATAATCTGTATGAGCGAACGGCTTAACCTTTTTTATCACTTTTCACTTCAGTTCTAACTCCTGTTGCATCCGCAGAATCTCGTCACGATACTGAGCTGCCTGCAAGAAATCGAGCTGGCGTGCGGCCTCTTTCATCAGCCTCGTCGTGTTCTCGATGCTCTTCTCTAACTGCTGTCGCGTCATGCGCTCCACAATCGGGTCGGCGGCCATACCGATGGACGTGTCGGCAGAAGCCGCGCGCTTCAGCTCCTTGATGTCTGGCCGGTCGTCGCGGTGCAGTGCAGTCTGCTTCAGTGTTCTGATAATCTGCTTCGGCGTGATGCCGTGTTCCTCGTTGTAGCGCAGCTGCTTGGACCGTCTGCGGTTGGTCTCGTCGATGGTGAGTTGCATAGAGGCTGTGATGGTGTCGGCATACATGATGACCTTGCCGTTGACGTTGCGGGCGGCACGCCCTGCCGTCTGTGTCAGCGAGCGGTGCGACCGCAAGAATCCCTCCTTGTCGGCATCGAGTATGGCCACGAGCGACACCTCGGGCAGGTCGAGTCCCTCGCGTAGCAGGTTGACACCTACCAAGACGTCATAGACACCATTGCGCAGGTCTTCCAGAATCTTCACACGGTCCAGCGTGGCTACGTCGCTGTGGATATAGGCCGTCTGCACACCGTGGCCCATCAGGTATTCTGTCATTTCCTCAGCCATGCGCTTGGTCAGCGTCGTTACTAACGTGCGCTCCTTGCGCTCCGTCCGTTGGCGTATCTCCTCCATCAGGTCGTCTATCTGGTTTTCCGTAGGCCGTACCTCTATTTCGGGGTCTAACAGTCCTGTAGGACGTATCACTTGTTCTACGACGACGCCTTCAGCCTCGCTGAGCTCATAGTCGGCGGGCGTGGCGCTGACGTAGATGACCTGATGAACCATCTGACGGAACTCGTCGAACGTCAGCGGACGGTTGTCGAAGGCGGCTGGCAGTCGGAAACCGTATTCCACAAGGTTCTGCTTGCGTGAGCGGTCGCCGCCGTACATGGCGCTGATTTGTGGGACGGAGACGTGGCTCTCGTCGATTACCAGCAGGAAATCGTCAGGGAAGAAGTCGAGGAGGCAGTAGGGGCGCTCGCCCGCCTGGCGCCCGTCGAAGTAGCGCGAGTAGTTCTCGATGCCCGAGCAGTGCCCCAGCTCTTTAATCATCTCCATGTCGTATTCCACACGTTCCTTAATGCGCTGAGCCTTTGTGCCGTCGCCCAGTTCGTTAAAGTATTCCACCTGCTTCATCAAGTCGTCCTGAATCTGCCTGATGGCAATGTTCGTCTGTTCCTCCGATGTGGTGAAAAGGTTGGCAGGGTAGAGCTTGTATTCGTCGAAGGTTGCCATACGTTGTAACGTCACGGCGTCGAGCTCTTCTATCTGGTCTATCTCGTCGTCCCAGAAGGTCACGCGAAGCACCACCTCGCTGTAGGCCATAAAGATGTCTACGGTGTCGCCTTTTACGCGGAAGTTGCCGCGCCCGAGGTCCATGTCGTTCCTGGTGTACAGAGCCGACACCAGGCGGCGCAACAGGGCGTTGCGGTCGAGTGTCTGGCCTCGGTGCAGTTCGATGACATTCTCCTGTAATGCCACGGGACTTCCCATGCCGTAGATGCAGCTGACACTTGACACGACGATGACATCGTTGCGCCCTGACAAGAGGTTTGACACTGCCGACAGCCTCAGACGGTCAATCTCGTCGTTGATGGCCAGGTCTTTCTCAATATAGGTGTCGCTGCTGGGCAGGTAGGCCTCTGGCTGGTAGTAGTCGTAGTAACTGACGTAGTATTCTACGGCGTTGTCAGGGAAGAAACCCCTCATCTCCTCGTAGAGCTGGGCAGCCAGCGTCTTGTTGTGGCTTAGAATAAGCGTCGGCCTGTTCATGTTGGCAATGACGTTGGCCACGGTGAACGTCTTTCCTGAGCCAGTGACACCCAGTAGCACCTGTGCACGGTCGCCGCGCAGCAGTCCGTCCGTCAGTTGGCGGATGGCTTCCGGCTGATCGCCTGTTGGCTGATACTTTGATGTAAGCTTGAATTCTTTCATAACAAAGTGCAAAGATACTCATTTTTTTGTTCGGAACGGGCTGATTAACACAGATTATTATTAATTTTTTGAAAAAAAGCACGTCATACGCCTCGTGCGTGCCTTATTTTTATTATCTTTGCACCTCGAAATGAAGAAAAGTGTATTTTTCGCGTCTTGCATAGCTCTCTCTTTGAGCAGTTGTGCTGGTGAGTTCACCAGAGTTCTCAAGTCGTCAGACAGCGACTATCGCTATGAGTATGCCAAGCAATGCTTTGCCGAAGGCAAGTTTGATCGTGCCGTAACGCTTCTGCAGGATGTCGTTACCATGATGAAAGGAGGCGACAATGCTCAGGAGAGTCTCTATATGTTGGGAATGTCGCAATATATGAGCAATGACTTTGAGAGTGCCTCGCAGACGTTTAAGAAGTATGGGACGTCCTATCCCAAGGGTGTCTATGCCGAGAAGGCCTGCTTCTATGTTGGCGAGTCTCTCTATCAAAGTGCCCCCGAGCCGCGTCTCGACCAGACGCCGACCATTGGCGCTATCAATGCCTACCAGCGATTCCTTGACCTCTATCCAGAGTCGGGGTTACGTGAGACGGCTCAGAACAAGTTATTTGAGTTGCAGGACAAACTCATCATGAAAGAGTATCTGTCGGCTAAGCTCTACTTCAATCTGGGTGGATACTATGGCAATGTCAACGCCAATAATGAGAGCAACTACTCGGCCTGCATCGTGACGGCTGAGAATGCCTTGAAAACCTATCCTTTCACAGATCTGCGTGAGGATTTCTCGTTGCTCATTATGAAGAGTAAGTTCCAGTTGGCAGAGAATAGCAGTGAAGAGAAACGCCTCGACCGATATCGCGACGCAGAGGACGAATGCTATGGCTTCATTAACGAATTCCCTGACTCTCGTGAGCGCTCTACTGCTGAGCGCTATATTGCCAAATGTAAAAAAGTAACAAAAGATTAAAATAGTATTTATGGATTACAAGAAATCAAAAGCTCCGGTAAACACCGTTACCCGCAACGTTATGGACCTCTGTAAGGACACAGGGAATATCTATGAGAGTGTCTCTATCATCGCCAAGCGCGCCAACCAAATCTCTGTTCAGATTAAGGAAGACCTCAGCAAGAAGCTGGCTGAGTTTGCCAGCTATAACGATTCTTTGGAAGAAGTGTTCGAGAATCGTGAACAGATAGAAATCTCTCGTTACTACGAGAAGCTGCCGAAGCCCACACTGTTGGCAACGCAGGAGTTTATCGACAACCAAGTGTACTGGCGCGACCCTCAGAAGGAGCAGCAGAAAGAGGTAGAACCGTCAGAACTGTAATGTTATGATACAACGTAAGCAGACTGTATTTCTCTTGCTTGCCTGCATCTTGGCTGTCGTCTGCTTTGCCATGCGGCTCCAATGGATTGACGCTCTGCAGGTCTTGTCGGCAGTGTTGTCGGCCTATACCGTTTTTCAGTATCGCCGCCGTCTCTTTCAGGCACGTCTTTGTCTGGCAGGCTTGTTTGTCATCTTTGCGTGGTATATTGGTGTGGCCGTTCTTGAGGCTAAGGTCGGCACGATAGAGGCTCTGCCTATGGTGAACGCCATCCTCATCTTTATGGCGCGCAAGGGCATTCTCGACGATGAGAAGTTAGTCAGGGCCGCCGACAGAATCAGATAGAATCAAATAAAACAAAGTGAAGGCTTTCCCGCAAGAGAAGGCCTTTTAATTTTCAGAACAAGAACTATGGTTATGAAGAAGTTTGTGTTATTCTGTATGTTGTTAACGGTTTCCGCAGTGGTTATGGCCGGCGAGAAACTCAACTTGAAGGCTATCACGTATGACGAGTTCCGGGCTGAGAGCCTGAACGAGGTGACGCCCCTTGCCGATGGTGAGACCTATGCCCAGATTACTGCCGACGGCCAGCGTATTGTGGCTTACTCCTTCCGCACCGGTAAGCAGACGGCAGTGCTCTTCGATGCAGCCACGGCCCGCGGTCCCAAGGTGAGCCAGGTGGATGGCTATATTGTCAGTCCCGACGGTAAGCGCCTGCTCATTCAGACGCAGACGAAGCGCATCTACCGCCGCTCGTTCACCGCCACCTATTATATATATACCATTCAGAACAACAAACTGGAACCTCTCAGCGACGGTGGCCAGCAGCAGACGCCCGTTTTCTCACCCGACGGCAATGTCATAGCCTTCGTCCGCGACAATAATATCCACCTCGTCAAGTTGCTCTACGACAATGCCGAGAGCCAGATTACCACCGACGGTAAGCGCAACGAGGTCATCAACGGCATACCCGACTGGGTGTATGAGGAGGAGTTCAGCTACAACTCGGCACTGGTCTTCTCTGCCAATTCCGAGCAGGTGGTGTGGGTGCGCTTCGATGAGAGCCAGGTGAAGCAGTACTCGATGCCGCTGTTCAAGGGTATGGCCCCGGAGCGTGAGGAGTATCGTGAGTATCCAGGCTTCTATACCTATAAGTACCCCGTGCCCGGTGGTCAGAATTCAAAGGTTTGCGTCATGAGCTACGACATCAAGAGCCATCAGACGCGCAAACTCGAACTGCCGTTGGAGTCTGACGGCTATATTCCCCGTATCCTGCCGACGCAAGACCCCACGAAGGTGGCTGTCGTCACGATGAACCGTCATCAGGATCATTTGAGCATCTATATGTGCAACCCGCTCTCGACCCTCTGCCAGCTCGTCGTCGAGGACAAGGCAGACAAATACATCAAGGAAGAGGTGCTCGGCGGACTTCGGATCACCAGCAGTCATATCCTCCTGCCCAGCGAGCGCGACGGCTACAACCACCTGTATCTCTACAACCTCAACGGCCAGCTGATGCGCCAGATAGGCAACGGACAGACCGTCGTCACCGCTGTCTATGGCTATGATGAGCCGACGGGCGATGTCTACTATGCCGCCCTCACCGACAGTCCTACCGACCAGAAGGTCTATGCGGCGCGCAAGAACGGCAAGACCGACTGCCTGACACCGAAGGCCGGCTGGAACACAGCCATCTTCTCCTCCGACTTCAAGAACTTCGTTTCGACGTGGAGCGACCTCAATCATCCTGCCGTCTACTCGCTCTGCACGGGGCAGGGCAAGACGCTTGCCACACTCATCGACAACAAGGCACTGGCCGCAATGTACGCCTCTTACGATATGGGAAAGAAGGAACTCTTCACCTTCACCACGGGCGAAGGCGTGAAGCTTAACGGCTGGCTCATTAAGCCCAAGGACTTCAACCCGCAGAAGAAGTATCCTGTCATTATGTACCAGTACGGCGGCCCAGGCAGCCAGCAGGTGCGTAACGCCTGGAACATCGGTATGTGCGGCAATGGTGCCCTCCTTGAACAGCTGATGGCGCAGCAGGGCTACATCGTGGCTTGTGTCGACGGTCGCGGCACGGGCGGCCGTGGTGCCGACTTCGAGAAGTGTACCTACCTGCGGCTCGGCGAGCTTGAGGCCCGCGACCAGGTGGAGGCTGCCCTGTGGCTCGGTCAGCAGCCGTATGTCGACAAGGAGCGTATCGCCATCTGGGGCTGGTCTTACGGTGGCTGGAACACGCTGATGTCGATGTCCGAGGGCCGTCCCGTCTTCCGCTGCGGCATCGCCATCGCCCCGCCCACCTGTTGGCGCTACTACGACACCGTCTACACCGAGCGCTATATGCGCACACCCAACGAGAACAAACAGGGCTACGACGAGGTGAACCCCATTGCCCGTGCCTCGAAGCTTAGCGGCGCACTGCTGCTCTGTCACGGACTGGCCGACGACAACGTACACTATCAGAATACGGCTGAATACGTTGAGGCGCTGGTGCAGGACGACAAGGATTTCCGCCAGCTCGTCTATACCAATCGCAACCACGGCATCGTTGGCGGTAACACCCGCAACCATCTGTTCCGTCAGTGTCTGAATTTCTTCGATAGTGAACTCCGTCCTAAAGAATAGTTGATGATGCGGGCATTATATATTTTACTGTTTTCCTTGGTATCCTGCGCAGCTGTTGCGCAGTCGCTGACTGTAGAGGTGAAAAACCCCACAGCCGATTTCCGCCATGAGCTGGTCGCCGTCAGTGCCGATAGTGTAAAGGCGAGGGTGGGGGACAGCTTCCGTGTGCTAGAAGCAGCCGGACTCGACGTCCCCTTCCAGCTGACCTACGACGGGAAACTGCTCCTCGAAGCTGCCGTCCGTCCACACGGCACAGCCCGTTTTAACATTGTCGCCGGCCAGCCGCCGACGTTCCCGACCGTCTGTCATGGTGCTCTGCATCCTGAGCGCAAGGACGACTTCGCCTGGGAGAACGATCGCGGCTGCTATCGCGTCTATGGCCCCGCATTGGGACGTACGGGCGAGCGCTCCTACGGCATCGACGTCTGGACGAAGAACACGCCCGAACTCGTTGTCGACGACCGCTACTACGTTGAGGATGTCGTGATGATGCCGCGTGTCGATTCCCTCCGGCGCGTAAACCGCCATCGTGGCGACTCCCTCTACCGTCTGAATAGCTACCACCACGACCACGGACGAGGCCTCGACCCCTATAAAGTGGGAGCTACCTTAGGCTGCGGCGCTCCCGCCCTGATGCTCGGCGACAGCATCATCATGCCCTACGTCTTCCGCGAATACAAGATTCTCGACGAAGGTCCCCTGCGTCTCACTGTCAGTTTTACGCAGACGCCCCTCGTCGTCGATGGCGACACCGTCATTGAACGTCGTCTCATTCAGCTTGACAAGCAGTCGAATTTCAACCGCATCACCGTCTCGTACGAGGGATTGCGTCACGCCGTCAGATTCTGTTCCGGCGTTGTCATCCAGCGCGAAGACCCTGAA
>Ga0256405_10009456_pt1 | contig 13335 bp, 11 predicted proteins | sample RumenRJG_02DNA_FD_189096 | JGI IMG/M metagenome (GOLD analysis project Ga0256405, IMG submission 189096) | Bovine rumen microbial communities from Lethbridge, Alberta, Canada - RJG_02 | ecosystem: Host-associated > Mammals > Digestive system > Stomach > Rumen | place: Canada: Alberta...
CCGTAATTGCACCAGGGATCGATGGAAATGCCTCCCCTGGGCAGGAATCGGCCGCGAACTTCAATGTACTTGGGGTCCATCAGTTTGATCAGGTCTTTCATGATCTTGTTGACGCAGTCCTCGTGGAAATCGCCGTGGTTGCGGAAGGAAAAGAGGTAGAGCTTCAGGCTCTTGCTCTCTACCATTCGCTTGGCAGGCACATATGTGATGATAATATTGGCGAAATCAGGCTGCCCGGTGATCGGGCATAGGGAAGTGAACTCCGGGCAGTTGAACTTGACCCAGTAGTCGTTCTCCGGGTGCTTGTTCTCAAAAGTCTCGAGCAGATCCGGATTGTAATCAGTGTCATATTTCACGTTCTTGTTTCCCAGTAAAGTAAGTCCCTCGGTTTCTCTCATCTTCATTCTCCATTCCTGTAAGACTGTGTTTAGTCATTTTCCGTTCATACTAAATGCTCAACGCCGGGTCCTCAACTCCGTTGGTTGCAAACGCTGCCGCTCTGTCGATGCAGGTTCCGCACTTTCCGCAGGGCTTTTCGCCGCCCTCATAGCAGGACCATGTCAGTTCGTAGGGGACGCCAAGTTCCAGACCGATTCGAACGATGTCGGCCTTGTTCATGTTGACAAAGGGCGCTTCAATTCGAAGCTGGCGGCCGGAGCCCTCCCAAATTGCCTCGTCCATCGCATTGTTGAAGACCGGCGAGCAGTCGGGATACGCGCAGCCCGCCGCGTCGTCCGCATGGGCGCCGTAGTAGATCACGCCGCAATCTTTGCTGAGAGCGATACTGGCAGCTGAGGAAAGGAAGAGGCCGTTTCGGAAAGGAACATAAGTGCTGACCGGTTTGTCTCCTCCTGTTGCCTTGATCTGCTCGGAGTAGCTCTCTTCCGGGATCTCCTCAGTGGACTGCTTCAGAAGGGAGCAATTGCTGTAGCTGAAGATCAGGCTCAGGTCCAGGAAAAGCTGTTCAATACCGTAATATTTTGCCACAGCGGATGCCGCCTGAATTTCCTTATCGTGTTTCTGTCCGTAGGAAATGGACAGCGCGATCACGTTTTCTTTGCCGTATTTGACTATAGCCATGCCGAGCGCCGTCGTGGAGTCCACGCCGCCGCTGCTGAGAACTAATGCTTTCACTTGATTACCTCACATTCCAAGTATAGTAATGCAGACTCACTTAAGGCAGAACTGCAGCATCGGATCCGTCCTGAAGCGTCCGCGCAGCTCCGCTGTGTAAGTCTTGGTGTTCGTCTTCTTGATGCCGCGGGCTGTGACGCAGCTGTGGCAAGCCTCCAGAGTGACCGCAACATCTTCGCTGCCGGTGATCTCGGAAATGATATCCGCGATGTCTCTTCCGATCTTCTCCTGCAGCTGCAGGCGGCGGCCGACCATGTCACAGACGCGCGCAATTTTGGAGAGACCGATCACTTTGCCGCCAGGCACATAAGCCACGGTCGCCTTCATATCATACATAAGCGCCATGTGATGCTCGCAGTATGAGAACATGTCGATGTCCTTCATGACAACCACGCGGCCCGGGTCGGAATCCATCTCCTCGTCAAAGCCCTCTTCAAAAGTCTTCCCGAACATCTCCGCGATCTCGTGATTTGTATAGTTCATGCCCTCGAAGACCTCTGAATACATTCGGGCCACTCTTTTGGGCGTATCCTTGATGCCCTCGCGGTCCGGGTCGTCTCCCAGCGCGATCAGGATTCCTCTAATATGTTCTTCTATCGCTCTCTCGTCAATCATTTGATCTCTCTTCCGTCGCGCGTCTCGCGCATTTCTTGCAATCTCATTGTTGTCTCTATTACACGCCTCGTTCATTCGGGTCCCAGATCACCTTATGCATCTGGATCTGGATCCTGGCCTTGTTCATCCGCTTATTCAACATAAAATCCACGATCTCCGTCGGCTCGATCCGGCCGAAGACCGGGCTGAAGTACACATGGCAACGGTCGAGGAGCCCGTACTTCTCTATGATCTCGCCGGCCCTCTCCAGATCGGCCCTGCTGCCGGAAACAAATTTTACTGTATCCTCCGCTTCCAGAACGCTGAAGTTCTCTGTGATCATCCGGTCCTCATATCCGCTGGACGGAAGTTTGTAGTCCATTGTAAATACCGGCCTGCCCTCGGGAAGTCTGGTGAAGGGCTGCAGATCTACCGCGCCGTTTGTCTCTATTTCGACACGGACACGGCAATCCTTAATAAGAAGACCGATCAGCTTATCCATATCTTTCTGAAGAAGGGGCTCTCCGCCTGTCAGCGTCACATTTTTTATCTCCGTCGAGCGCACGTAATCGCAGATCTGTCCGGGGCTCATCTCCTCATAGGGACAGCCCGGCTCATTGGCCCACATCGTGTCGCAGTAACTGCACCGAAGGTTGCAGCCGGTGAAACGCACGAACACTGCCAGTTCGCCGGCGCGGGTTCCCTCGCCGTTAATACTTATGAATTTTTCCGCAACTCTCATCTGATCCGTCCCTGTATCACTCATACGCCGCGTAATTTGTCGGTGTCTCATATACTTCCACACGGTGTACCGGAAATCCCGCTGCCGTGGTCTCCTCATGGAAATACTGTGCGAAGTTCTCCGCAGTCGGCCTGAAAGGCACTTCCACGATGCGGAACTCCTCCTCTTTCAAAGCTTCGATCGTTTTCTGCTTCAAGGAGCCCTGTTCACAGATCAGGCAGTGATCCAGGTTGTCGCACATCCCTTTAAGAAAGCTTTTCAGATCGCCAAAATCCAGAACCATGCCCCTCATCTGCCCCTCGCCGATGAGTTCCTCCGCCTGCAGTTCCACCACCACTCTCCAGCGGTGACCATGCAGGTTGCTGCACTTTCCGGCATATCCCTTCAGAAAATGAGCGGAGTCAAAACTGCTCTCTGATCTGATATAGTACATCGCTTTCCTCCCAAACATAGTAAAAAAGCTCCGCGGCCTGCACCGCGGAGCTGAAGTTCATCTTAAATCTAAATGAAAACACCGATATATGCATACAGCATATATCGCAGCTGTCCTGGTTTTGTTTAACGACAGGATGGCACAAACGAACTGTCGGCGCAAACGCGCTAAATCAGTATAACACGACAGCCAAAATAGTCAAGCGCCGCAATTATCACAAAGCCTTGTGGTTGTCAACGATCAGGTTCTTATAGAAATCCACCGCGCCCGGCAGGCAGTCATAGCGCAGCGCCTCGTTGACCCCGTGGATTCCCTTCTTCTCCTCCTGCCCGTACACAATCGGAGCAAATCGAATGCAGTTGTCGCAGATCTCATCGTAAAACGTAGCGTCTGTCGCAGCTGTCAGAATGTAGGGACTGCTGATGCATCCAGGGAATGTTTTGGCAGCAGTATCTGCCACATAGCGGTACACCTCGCCTTTGTAGTCGATCATTCTGGTGCAGGCTGTCCCGTGGACCACTTCCATCTCGAGGTCATATTTGGCGGCGATCCTTCTGATGACTTCAAGGCTCTCCTCCATGTCCTGGTGATGGACAAAGCGCATATTCGCGCCCACCCATGCCTCCCGGGGCATAACATTGTAAGCGTTGGATCCCGAGGCCATTGTAAAAGTGATCGTCGTCCTGAGCATGGCTGCCGCCTGTCCGTTGATATGCGGCGTAAACCACTCGATCGGTTTGCGGAAGAGCCACAGATTCTCGAGGATCACCCGGATCGGGAAGGAAGCTGCGGGCGCCAGCGACTCCAGCATAGCTCGCGTCTCCGGTTCCATCGTACTGCGGAAGGGACAGTGCCGCTCCACATCACACACAAAGGCCGACAGCCTGACGATCGGCGAGTTTTTCTGCGGGGTACTGGCATGGCCGCCTTTTCCCCGTGCGATGAACTTCACATTGGCCCTGCCCTTCTCCGATACGCCGATCATAGCGAAATTTCCCTTGATCCCCATCATCGGATCCGTGTAGAGACCTCCCCCTTCGTCGCATACCAGCCAGGGCTTCACTCCCTTTTTCCGAAGCTCTTCCACCAGAGCGGGACATCCGGGTCCGCCCCACTCCTCGGTGCAGGAAGTCGAAAGCCATACGTCCTGTTCGGGCTCGTACCCCTCTGCAAGCAGTTCCTCCACTGCCTGGAAAAAAGCCATGCAGGAGCATTTTGTATCTACGGAACCGCGTCCCCAGACTTTTCCTCCGGATATTTCTCCCGAAAAGGGAGGTTTTGTCCACTCACCGGAGACTGGCACTACGTCCTGGTGCCCCATGAGTACCACCGGATATTCATCCGACCGGCCCTTCCAGTGATAGAGAAGGCTGCCGCCGATCTCTGTTTTGTCCAGGCGGGCGTGTACCAAAGGGAACAGTTCCTCCAGGATCTTATGATAGCCGAGAAAAGTCTCCCGCTGGTCCGTGTTCGGATAGGAAGTTGTGTCGTATTTCACCATCCGTGACAGCTTCTCCGCGTAAGGCAGGGCGCGCTCATCGTCTCTGGGCGGAACGTAGTCCGACTTCCGCGCCGGGATCGACAGAGTATGCACCAGCGCCGCGGCTCCCAAGGCCGCTGTCAGCAGCAGAACTGCGATCAGAATTTCCATATGTTTTCTCCTGATTAACTCTTCATAAAATCACGATCATTTGTGTATAATGAACTTGCCCAAGCAACACACTGACTACTCTACAGGATAAGGAGATCAAATACTCTATGTCACGCGAATATATAGATATGGACAAGTACCCCCGGCTGGACCACTTCCGCCACTTTCTGACAATGCAGCAGCCCTGCGTGTCCATTACCGTTCAGGTCGACATCACCGACTGGCTTTCCAGTCTCAAGGCGTCCGGCCGTCCCTTCTTCCTGAGCTTCCAGTACGCCGTCGTGCGGGCTGCCAACCGGATCCCGGAATTCCGCCATCGCATTGTCGATGATAAAATCGTGGAGTATAACTACTGCAACCCGTCGTACATCGTATCCCTTCCTGACGACACCTACCGCTACTGCAGCGTTAATGTCGATCAGCCGTTCGCGCAGTACCTCGAAGAAGGCCGCGTCAAACAGGACGCCGCTCTTCATTCTGAGCACCTGGAGGAGGAAGAAGGCGATGTTCTGGGGCTTCTCTTTATATCCTGCGTCCCCTGGCTCAACTATACGGAAGCCATGATGCCCTACCCCGGCGGCCGTTTCTCCAATCCCAGTTTCTGCTGGGGCGGTTACAAGACAGAGAAATATCTTGCTCTCGAACAAGGACAGGTCACGGAAAAGGTCAAAACAACGATCCCCGTCTCTATCTTCTTCAACCACGCCCTCATCGACGGGATCCACGTCGGCCGGTTCTTCGACAACCTGAATGAGGAACTGAATAATTTCGATTTTTCGACAAAGGAGTGACCCGCGTCACTCCTTTACCATTGTGATCGTATAGTTTCCGGTTCCGCTAAGCTGCGTGAGCTGGATCTTATAGCCCTGTCCCTCCTTGAGGATCACGCTGACCGAATCTCCGCTTCTCATCTCATCGGCTCCCTCGAGCCTGTCGCCCAGCTGACTGTAGACATACATCTTTACACTGCATCCTTCAGCCATGTTGCCGGTCGTGATCCGGTACTTTCCGGACTCGGCAGCTGTAAAGGAATAAGCCTTTTTCTGGTCTTTGTAAGTGATCGCGCCGGGGACAATGCACTTTCCGGTTATATCCGCGGAAGACTCCTGCTTGCCGATCGCCAGCGCATATTCTCCGATCTTTCCGATCTGCGAAGCATAAATCCTGTAAGCCTCGCCCGCGTTCAGTTCCAGTGTCGCACCGTTTCCATCCGACAGGTTATCTCCGAAGATCTTACCGTTTCTGGCGTCATATATATCTATCTTCAGAGCCAGTTCCTTATCGGCGCTTCTTACATCGAAGCGGTAAGTCCCGCTGTTCTCAGGCACAAAGACGTATCTGTTGTACTGCCCCTTAAACTCCACGCTGTCCCGGATCAGGTCGAAATCAGACACATCCGAAGCCTCTTTATTCTGTCCGAAAAGCAGGACGTATTTGCCTTCCCCTTCCACTGCCTCCACAGAGACGGTATAAGTCTTATCCTTTTCGAGAGCACAGTTCACTTCACTGCCGTTCACCAGGCCGGTCTGTCTTAAAAGCTCCGTGCCCTCCGGTCCTTTGACCGTGATCTGGGCCTTGAGCGTGCCCTCCACCTTGGTGAGGAAGAAACTGCACGGTCCTCCCGCCGCCTTCACAGCGTATTCCTGCTTCTTTACGGTTCCCTTGAGTTCCCCGGGATACTCGGTGAAAGCGATCTTTGCCGCCGTAAATTCGCTCGTCTCCAGATTCGGACCGCTCTCGCCCTCTTTGATCTGCTCATACAGCGCATCCAGCGCCTCGCAGGAATAGAGCTCGGAAGCTTCCTCAACAATCCCGTAAGCCTCATCAAAATCTCCCGCGTCTACCAGCGCGACTGCCTTTCCGGTCACAAAGGCCACAAACGCGGCTCGCAGATCCTCTGCCTTCTGCGTGAGCTGTTCGTCTTCAGGCAGTATCTCCAGCGCCTTGCCGATTCTGGCAAAAGCGCCCTCAAAATCACCGTCCGCAGCCATCTGCTCAGCCTCCCTGAAAGCGTTGCTGCGCACAAGTGTGTGATATTTTGACACGCAGGCTTCCCTGCTCTTCGACAACGCCTCATTTTCAGGCAAAAGCGCGATCGCCGCATCTAGCTGCTCCAGCGCTGCAAGGTACTCCGACTCCGTCTCCGGGCTTTCAGCGGCCTTGATCAGCAGATCCACACAGGCTTTCACATTCTTCTGAGCGTCACCGTAGACTGTAGACGACTCCTCGATCTTGAGAAAAGCCCCGATCGCCGCGACATACTCCCGGTTCTCCATGAAGTTCACGCCTTCCTTGAAACTCTCGGAAGATACCTCGTAAAGCTGCACCTCTGCCAGCGCGCTTTCCGCCATCTTTGAGAGCTCATCCTTCTCAAAGCCTGTCAAAATATTGAGATATGTACATGTATCCTGATATCCGCACAGCTCATCCATATATCTGTCTCTGACAGTTTCCACAGCCTGCCGGGCTTTGGGGTCCGCTTTCTGTTCCCGGGCTTCATGCCCCAGGATCTCGCCGTTATAGATGGTCACAGCGTTCGCGTAGTGGGCAGCATCGATGCTGTTCTCAAACCGTTTCACGGAAGTGTCCCGCATAAACCAGACGCCGGCTGCAGCAGCCAGTATCACCATCACCAGCAGGATCGCCTTGACCGGCGATTTCTTTCTGCGCCGGAAATCCGGGTCCTCGTCCCGCGTCTTTGATCCGCTCCGGGTTCCTTGATTTCCCCGCGCACTTCCTGCGGCTGCACTGCTTCCCCGCGTGCTGCTTCCCGATGCATCATGATTTCTCCGCGCACCCCTGCCCGCATCGCTCTGCGCCCCGGCGCCTGCTCTGCTGCCGGTCTTGCGATACTTAAGGGGCCTGATCAGCTCGGTCTGGTCCTCCCCCGGAGCAGGGAGCGCATATCCGTCGATCCTGAGACGGATGTCCAGTCCCTCCTCATCCTCCAGGTAGATCTTCTTATCCCAAAGCTGCCCGGACAGCACCTTCAGCGGATCTACTGTAAACATCCATCTGCCGTACTCGTCATAGCACTCCGCCGTGATGGCAACCGTCTCGCCGTTTTTGATCTCCCAGAACAGCTCTTCCGGCACGAAATACCGGAGCGTCTCCGGCTGCCTGGTGCACAGGATGCGAATGTTGTTGAGCAGGTTCTGATCAGACTCACAAACATAAGCATGCGCAATATTCGGTTCGTCAAGTCTTGAGATCAGAAATTCCCGCTTCATTTATATCCTTTCAACTGCTTCTTACGTCAGCTTAGTGCGACCTGATCGCCTCCATTACCAGACTGACGATCTTTTCCTGCTGTTCTTTAGCTGTGATCCGCGCCTCGCCATCACCTTTCTGTATGCCATAGCTGCCGATAAAAGCATGGTTTCCGCCATCGATCACCAGCTCCAAGTAGTTTCCTTCAGTGCTCGGCGCGAACTGTCGTCCTTCCTCTATTTTAGCTCTGTTCAGGACCCCGTCCTCTGATCCGTAGATCACGATCTCCATCAGATCATCGTCCAGTTTCTTCGTCGCATATGCTGCCAGAAGGACAGCGCCCCTCAGTTCATCCCCGTGATCCGCAGCAAAGACAGCGCTCATCGCGCCGCCCAGCGAGTGTCCGCCGATATACCAGTTCTCGTAATCATACTGCGCCATCACGTCAGAGGCCTTGTCGATACCAAAAAAAGCCAGGCGGAACGGCATTTTCACCAGGCATACGTCCATGCCCACTTCCGCGAATCTGTGCAGAAGCGGCGCATACGCAGTCTCTTCCACTTTGGCTCCGGGGTAGAAAATCATTGCGTTCTCCTCCGAGGGCCCGTCCAGGAACCACCCGTACTCCGTCTGTTCCACCCGCACCTGTTCGTCTGAGACAAGAAATGCGCCTGCTGACTTATCAGCATGATAATAAGTATTTACATATATGCCAAAAAATACAGCAATCGCTGCAAGCAAAACTGCCGCTGCTATTGCAGCCCTCTTCACTATATAGCCTTTCTGTTTCTTCTGCAAATCTTTGCTGTCTGCCATGTCCCGCTGCCTTTTCGCTTTCTGTCATTTGCTGCAGCATTTCCCTATCACGTATGCTGTCTGTCTGCAAAAAAATGCGCTCTGAACGAGCGCATTTTTCTGATGCCTTAAGGCTGCTTACTTATTCTACAGCTGCATGCTCCGCAATATATGTCTCAACCTTTTCAGGCAGGATGTACTGCTGGATCATATAAGGTCTGCCGTATGTTTCCTCAATCTCTTCCGTCACACCGTTCTCTGTCTTAAAGGCTTCATAGTCCTCATCCGAGACAGTGATGCCGGCCTGGGCTGCCAGATCCTGGTAAGCCATGTTGTTGAGGCAGAACTTCTTGGCGTCTTCCTCAAGGACCTTCTCGTACTCCTCTGTATTGGCCGCGCCCTTATATTCCATAACACTGCCGTAAGAGAAGTTCATGCCATACTGCGCGTACATCTGGGCCATGTAGTTGAATTCTTCCTCATTGAGCGTCATCTGAAGAGCCTTGAGCTGCTTGAGGTAAGCAGTCGGATAATTGTCAGCGGAAATATTGTCGCTGATGTACTTGCTGACTGCAGAAGCAAGATTGTTCTTATAATTGGTATCCTTCAGATACTGCTTGTACTCCTCGACAGTCTGTGCATAATCGGCGAGATTGGTCTGAACAAATTCGTCGTTAAACTCCGGCAATTCCTTGATCCCGTTAACTGTTACGGCAAAAGCCGCTGCCTTTCCGGCCAGATCGGGGTTATTCGCATATTCTTCCGGGAAAGTGACGTTAACTGTCAACTGATCACCGGGGTGTGTCCCGATGAGCTGCTGCTCGAAGTTATCGATGAAGGAACCGGAACCGATCGTCAGGTCATAGCCCTGCGCGCTTCCGCCGTCAAATTCTGTGCCGTCGATCGTTCCCACATAATCGATATTGACTACATCGCCGTCTTTGACAGCGAGAGCGGTGTCCGCATTGAGAACTCTGTGATTCTCCAGCTGCTTGTTAATGTCCTCCTGCATCTTCTCGTCCGTGTATTCCACGTCCGCCTTCGCGAGCTTGACTGCGTTCACGTCAAAAGTCTTGACGTAATCAGTCACATTGACATCCTTAATAGTGCCGTCATCGTTCAGCATTGCGCTGTAATCAGTGGATGCTACAGTCTTGTTCTTCTCGACATACCAGCTTCTGCCGATAGAGGCGCCGATCAGTGCTGCGATCACAACGATGATTCCGATCCCGATCGCTTTATTTCTCGATGCCGCGTGCTTAGCCTGTTCGCGCTCATCCTTCGCGCGCTCGCGCTTTGCCTTGCTGGCACTCATTCCATCATACTTCGTGTTCTTGTTCCCGGCCATAACGGTTATTCTCCTCTCAGTTTCATCTTCACAGCCCGGATTCCGGCGGAACCGGTCCGTTTTTTCGAAATGCAGCTATTGTAATCCTGCAAAACATTGCTATTATAACAGATTTTCACCATTCGTCTGTGTTAAATATGTGAAAATTTGAAAAAAATGCGGAAGCCAGCCTACAAGTCTGACTCCGCATTTTTTAAATACATCCCTGTCATAATACTGAATACAACAGCCGTGACCGGATAAACGGTGCAAAACAGCGATTGTCCCCAATATGCTGCCAGCGGTAAAAAGAATACCGCTGTGTTCGTTTTCCAGAGCCTTTTCCTGAAAAACAGCATTACCATCCGTCCCCAGAAAGCGAAATACAGTCCGAGTCCGACAAGCCCCTGCGCAAGCAGTATCTGCAGCATATCACTGTGTGCTGTCACAACATTTCTTCCCGTCTCGACCTTGAGCCTTGCGAAAGCCGCAAAGAGCATCTCAGGACCTATTCCTGTTATCTTTTGGCGCAGAGGCAGATCCAGGAAGTACTCCCATCCGCTTCTCCAGATCGCACCACGTCCGTTTCCCCAGACATCATTGAAATTCAGGACTGTGTGCACTGCAAACAGAACGATGGCAAGAGCTGTGAGCGACTCCATTGCGATCAGGAGATACCTCTCCTTTCCGCTGCGGAACAATTTCCCGGATAGCAGATACAAGAGTATGCCGAACAGACAGATCACTTCAGCTGCGGGACGGTTTATCAATACCTTTGAGAAACCTCCGAAAACCGCTTTTTTGGCCGCGAACAGCGGACAATATCGTACAAACAAAAGACAGGTACCGTGAAGGAACACCAGAACCGCGGATCTTTTTAAGTACTGCTCTGAGCCGAATACAAAGAGCAGCATGAACACAAGACAGACACCGATTCCGGCATAAGTACTGTCGCTGTTAGCCATAATGATCCCCATTGATCCCAGTGCTGCAAAGATGCCGTACAGTACTTTCGCACTCCATTCCCTGCACGACATGAAAGCGCCCCAGAACAGAGGGAGCACCAGGCACAGATATCCTGAATAGCTGTTGGCATTTCCGATCGTCGACAGATAGGTGTAATACTGCTCCCTGATCAGCCCGTTCTGCAGCCCGAACGCATTGATGCCTGCCGACTGGATCACCGCCAGAATATTGATGAAAGCATTGGCCGCCATCACCGCCAGCAGCATATACGAATTGAGCTGAAAATATCTTGAAACGATTATCGTAGAAGCGATCAGGACCAGTGTCATAAGGGATCCGACGCTCCAGCCTTTAGTCCCCAGAAAAGACAACGCGGGATTTAGTGACAGCAGCGAAGAAAGAAGCGACCATACTGCGATCGCAGCGAGTAAGATGATCGTCTTCCCGCATTTTTTGCCGCCGTCAAAAAGCCCGTGCAGCACCGGAACGGCCATCAGGACAACGGCCGGGACCGCAGCGTACAGATAAACACGGGCTTTTAATTCTATTAAGCCAAAATAACTGCTCCTGATGAACAAAGGGACCAAAAGACAGGAAACCGCTCCCAGATAGACAGCGGTCCATGTTAGTATTTTGTCCGGATCCTGAGTTGAATTCATAAATTAGTCTCTTCCTTTACCCTTTGATCAAGATTTTTCGAAGATCAGACCAAGCATCTCCCATGCATAGGCGTCTTTTCTCTGTTCCGCCGCGTCGAGTTCCGCATAGGGCCGCATCAGGGGGTGCAGTCTCTTCTCGTTGTCGCGCTTTTCGCTCCGGCACCAGTTGTGCATCAGATAGAAGTGCATCCATCGCCTGTGTTCCATCTCCTGATACTCTTCTCCCCTGCTGTCTCTGGTACTGCAGTAGACTTCATATGCCCGCCCGCAGTTCTCGGGGGTTACTTCAGTGATCGTCTCATCCCCGAGAAGATACCGGATCTTGACAAGCAGATGGTCCGCAGCGGCAATATTGGACTGCTTGAGAAAATAGCTCAGATCCTCCCACTTCGTCGGGCATGAAGATCCCCGGTTGTAGATCTCGTTCATGGTAACGGCCTGTCTGTTCAGGGAGTCCTTCATGACATACTCCCTTGTCAGGATCTGCTCTCCTCTGCCAAAAGACTGCACGCCCGGCATTTCCTCCGAGAGCCGCACGTGTACATTCTTCCTGATGCCGAACCAGGTGCTGAGTTTCTCCAGAACGTCAAGGTTCATCGCGTCGTCATCTCTGCAGATAATGATTCGGTCAGCCTTCCTGAGCAGTTCCATCTTCTCATGCCACTTTTCCTTATGAAATACCAGCCTGTCCTCCTGCGGGTCTCCCGAAGTCAGCGCGCGGACCAGTTCGCCGTGCATGTCGGCAAATCCCGCGTCATCCTCAAACACATGATATTCCACAGTTCGATCAGTTCCATACACATTGGTGAGCAGCGCTCTCTCCAGCAGCGCGCTCCCATATTTGCCGCATCCGATCAGAACTACTGTCTTTTCTCTCAGAAGAAGAGGATGATACTGCCAGTACCATCGTCCCAGGCACTCCGCTTTCCCGAACAAATGCATATTGTCGGGCACTGCGTCGATCATCATGTCCGACATGCAGTAGCACTCAATGGACTTTTCTGCCGCCGAAAGTCCCGCGCAGTAATTCTCCCAGGGATCCTCACCCATGAAAATGGCTGTCATTCTGCCGTCCCCGTCTCTGAGGTCCTTAAGAGCGGCAATATCAGCGTCCGTGCAGAGTATATTGCCCGAGCCCGGATCTCCGGTATCTTTCCCTCGAAAGATGAGCACACAGTTTTCTTCCCTGCCCAGTTCCTTCGCCAGAGTCAGGGAATCCCTGTTTGCTTCACCAAAGACATACCACTGCTTATCCCTGTTTCTGTACAGCTTCGCCATCGGCAGAAACTGTTCTCCGATAATGCGGAAAGAGACGCTGATCACAGCGGATAATACGCCCAGACTGCACAGGGCCAGAATAATCCCCAGCACTCTTCCGATGCCTGTGACCGGGGACAGATCCCCGTATCCTACAGTAGTCAGTGTGATCAGTGAGTACCATATGGCATCCCAGATCGTTTTGATCGAAGAGCCGTCCGCGCCTGATTCCACTGCCGTCAGAAGGACCACTATGACTGCGTAGGCGCCGATCGCCCCTCCGACCAGTTTCAGATTGCGTTTCATCTTACCCCTCCGCCTGTTCCTGTCTCAGAATCCTGGGAATGATCAGGACATTGTTGATATCGGACTGCTTGTAGTTCACATTTCTTCCCGTAACGCTCTTTTCCTTTTCAGAGAGCCGGTCAAGCTGACTGTAAGGGATCAGGCAGGCGTGGCTCCTCTCGTCGGCATCCTTGCCGATCCTGGGATTCGCGGGCTTTCCCTCCCGCAGATTCTCTATGTATTCCTCAGCCCTTTTATCAAACTCCTCTTCGGTCATCGCTC
>Ga0256405_10009457_pt1 | contig 13335 bp, 19 predicted proteins | sample RumenRJG_02DNA_FD_189096 | JGI IMG/M metagenome (GOLD analysis project Ga0256405, IMG submission 189096) | Bovine rumen microbial communities from Lethbridge, Alberta, Canada - RJG_02 | ecosystem: Host-associated > Mammals > Digestive system > Stomach > Rumen | place: Canada: Alberta...
ATGGCGAAATTAAGCATTTCAGACGCCCATTTCGTGAAAAAATCTCCAAATAACCTGTTTAAAATGAATAATCCATGCATCCCGGACGCGTCCGCCCGGATAAATGCATTTCTTATTTCACGCCCAGTCTCGCCAGCATCGGGCTGATCATCCGCATCATCGGTCCGCCAACCTGACCGCTCCGGATCAGGTGCATCACGGTTTTCTGGCTGTCCCCGATCAGCTCCGGAGGCACGCTGAATCCAGCCTGTTTCAGAAGCCCCGCAGGATTCGCCCGTAATTGCTCCATAGCCGTGTTCATATCGACAGGTGACTGTCCGTTCATCTTCGCGCCCAGACCCGCCTCCATGCCCTTCTCAGGCTGTCCATTCAGCATTCCGTACAGAGGATTCATGCTTATTCCCCCTTCGTCCCGCGCTTGACGGCTGTCCCGGTTCCGATTCCCTGGATGCTCTCCATCAGCTCTGTCTTCATCTTTTCAAGGTCATCCTTCCGGACAAAGCCGTTCGCTTCATCTTTCCGGACGTACTGGCTCATGTCCGGGGCAGTGTGCTCCTCCGTCCCGCTTGTCAGCATCGCCTGACTCTGCCCGGTTCCGCTCTGAGACACGTCCTCCATGGTGTACCGTATTTTCCGCAGGGGATTCGGCATGCCCATGCTGTTCACGCTCTTGAGATAGATTACCGGCTCATTGATATCCCACATGGCGTGCTGGCTCACTCCGGCAGGAAGTTGCATCGCCCTCGCGGCAGCTTCCCCGTCAACCCAGTCAATGCCCTGGCTCTGCGTCTGTCCGAAGCTCTGCTGGGGCATCTGGTATCCCGGTTGCGGATACATCTGATACCCGCTGTACATATTGTTCTGATATCCTCCCTGATACTGTCCGTAAGCCATTTTCTATCTCCCTCTCTTTCTGAAAAAATAGGTCGGCACACAGTCTCTGCTGTCCCACGCGTCCAGCCAGTTTCCGTCCCGGATGCAGATCGCGTGGCTTCCCGTCCCGATGACGTAGGTTCCTCGCGGATACCTTCGGCAGAATTCCTGGACCGTCACGCATTCCGGGCAGGATTCCGGCAGCAGGAACGGCTTGAATCCGTATCGCTTCAGCCACAGCCCCCACAACCAGTTCACGCTGGGCATGGTTCCGTTCTCACGGCTCATCTCAGAAAGCTCATAGTGAACCTCGTCCCACGTTTTACCGGTCGCCAGTGACAATGCCCGTACGACGCAGTCCGGCTCCTCATCCCTGACAGGATTCGGGTTTGCGTAGATCCACATGTTTCGCCCTCTTGCAGTCTGCCAGAACGATGTCCACAACCTCGCTGTCCCACGGATACATGTCCATCAGCGTCGCGGTCAGCAGGATCATGGCGTAGGCAGTCTCTTCGTCCGCACCTGTCTCCTGCTGTATCCGTTTGATTCCCGCTGCGTATCTCTCGTCCGGCTTCATCATGTGTACCGCCCCTTTCTTGGCTATATTTTCTTCTTCTGAAGCCTTTTTGAAGAGTGAATGGGAGTGTAATTTACGGGCTGTTTTCGGGCTGAAAAAGAGCATAAAAAAAGAGTCGGGATAAATCCCGGCTCGAATGCTATGTGATTGTTCAGCTATCGTACAAACCTGTTTGAGCGGGTGAGGATTTGCACCTCACATGACTGCCTCATACTGGACGATGCCAGCCTTTGTCTGCATGTATCCTTATTTTGTATCTCCGCAAATCCAATCCCACAATATATGCTACTTGACAACCCGTGTTACAATAAAGAAAAGGGCAATGATGTCTGGAACACATCATTACCCCGGTGAAAGATGTGGGATGGCACATCCGTCACGGGAGCGATTGTAGCACACTCTTTCACCAATATCAATATGAAAGGGTGTGTTTTTTATGGCAACTCAGGACAAAGCGTTGTTGATGCACAAGGTGGAAGGAACACTCAGAACCCGGATGTTCGCTAACCTTCTGGAAGAAGCAGTGGACGAAATCCAAGACCATCTGGATGAATTTGAAATCAGCCATATCACTGACGGAACTTTGGAAACAGAGGACATGCTGGACTCATACATCAATGCAAAAAAGGTCGGCGGCAGATCCGAAAAGACGCTTGTGCGTTATCGGTATGTGATAGAAAGGTTTCTGAAGGCAGTGAACGTGAAAACAAAAGATATCACTACCGAACATGTCCGAAATTATTTTGCTAAAGAAATGGCGCGCGGTGTGGCTGAAAGTACAGTTGACGGGATTCGCCAGATCTTGTGCGGGTACTTCGGTTGGCTGGAACATGAGAAGATGATCCGTGCGAACCCTATTTCCAACATCGAAGCAATCAAGTTTCAAAAGAAAGAACGAACATCAATGTCTGATGCGGATATGGAACTTCTGAAACGGCACTGCCAAAATATCCGTGACCGCGCCATCTTCAATTTTCTACTGGCCACTGGTTGCCGGATCAGTGAAGTCACCAATCTGAACCGCACTGACGTTGATCTGGACAACGGAGAATGCATTGTCCTCGGAAAAGGAAATAAGGAACGCACCGTGTTTCTGGATGACGTAGCGGTTTTGACATTGCGCGAATATCTATCCAGCAGGAACGATACATGCGAAGCACTGTTTGTAAATAAAAGGGGGGATCGGCTCCAGCCAGGTGGTGTCCGTGCAATGCTTAAGGTACTTTCGGAGAAAGCGGGAGTCGATAATGTGCATCCGCATCGGTTTCGCAGGACAATGGTTACCAGGTTGCTTAATCGCGGAATGCCTATCCAAGAAGTCGCTATTCTCGTCGGGCACGAAAAGGTTGACACAACCATGCGATACTTTTCATCGAACAAAAACCGGATCAGGAATTCGTATCGAATCTATACGGCTTGACAAAGGAACCGGGATGCAATCGAACCCCGGTTTTTCTTCACCATTTGGCTATTAGTTGACCCTGACTAATTGATTTAAAGTCCTATTTAAGTTCGTACTTCATTCAAGAATTTCGTTACCGTCCACCTTTCGTATGTTGCTGGCTCTAAAATAGCAGAATTCCCCGTATAATAGAATCTGCCTGTCTGATGCGTTGATAAAGCACCTGCACGGATACTGTTTGAGAACCAACAACCTCGAACATTCAGATCGAACTCTGCTCCAACCACATCTGTACCGTTTCCGTGGAATGAAACACAGCTATCTTGTGCATCTGTTGTGAATTTGCATCCGATGATTTCAACAACGCCACTTGCACCTGTCCCACCACCGATACATTTACGGATATTTTCCTGTCTCAGATTCGTGTGGTAGTGCATTTCCATATTCTGATAAAGATGCTTAAATGATCCAGCTAAAGCTGAAGATTCATCATGTACAACATACCTTGTGTCTGTCGCAATCAACACGCCATCGTGTAATTCGTAAGAAGACGGTCTTCTTTGACATCCAAAGAAGTTACAATAAAATTCATCATTGCCGACCGCAGGGTGTTGTGTCAGGTCAATGGTTGCGATCAGCGTTGAGCCGTTAAAATAATACCGACAATTATTGCCGATGGGGATCTCGTTGTGTAGCATCCCATAATCAGTATTCACTTTTTCAAGTTCTGGGCCGAACTCGTAATTTGCTCTTTCAAAGTACACGTCACAGTTAGAAATATTATAAGCATCAACCATTTTTTGAATGATTTGTGCTTCTGTGTCTGTCGCATATATATTTATAACTTTGCGAAGATAATCAGATTTTATAGACGGTGATCCACCGTACCCGGGAATGAAAGATGGTTTTGCGTTTGCAATAACAGCGATTCCATTCGGAGTTCTGTATATATCTGGAGCATAATAATTAAAAGTGATACGAACAAACGCCATTTCATCTTTTTGTTCTATTGATGATACTGAACCCACTTTACCAAGCGATAGAATTGCTTGCTTGTTTTTATCGAATGCGGCATATCTATTAGTACTCCCATTTAAGTCGCCAGGCAAATTATAGATATATAATGTTTCTCCAGTTTTGATTTCTATAAAATCCGTTACATATTTGCTCTCGTCATTATACTCAACGCCATTAGGATCTACACCTTTCCCAATGACACACGCCGCTGGGTCTAAACGGTTAATTAGCGAGTAATCAAGTAAATCATCAGTTTTCATGCAATCATCAATTGTTTCCAATCGTTCAAGAACTTCTGTCGGTGTATAGGAATATTCTAATTTTTTTTCTTCTGTATAATATAACCATCTTTTGTTAAGATAACTTGCAGGAGTTCTGAACACCGCGACATCATTTGCTTCAGTTATTGCTTTGTAACCTTGCTGAATACAATATGCCGCTAATTCCGGAACGGTATATGAATCTTCATTGTAACCGATAGAAATAAATGAGCCGTCTTCTTTGTAAAACGCCAATTTATCATTTTCAGTTTTTCTTAATCGTACATCATTTGCTCCAACATTCCATAAAATATATAATGTTTCTCCGGGAGTGCACGGAATGCGACCTGAACAAACATAATAATTGTTCGGTTTATTTATTGCACCTGTTGCATTGTCTATTGTTGCCCCATATAGTTCATCAGGATTTGTCAAGTTATCCCCAACTGTGACAACAACCATGTCATTTAAGGCGCTCTTTAAATCAGAAACGTCATTCGTCAGCGCGTCGAATTCCGCCTGTGTGACTTCACCCGGGTCTCCCTTATCTCCTTTCGGTCCGATCTCTCCCTGGATGCCTTGCTCGCCAGGGTCTCCTTTGTCACCCTTGTCACCCTTGTCGCCCTTCGGCCCCTGTTCTCCTGTTTCACCTTTTTCGCCTTTTTCTCCGGTGTCACCTTTTACGCCCTGAATTCCTTGTTCGCCACGGTCACCTTTATCGCCCTTATCGCCCTTTGCACCAGTCTCTCCGGTTTCACCTTTCGGGCCTTGAATCCCTTGAATCCCTTGAACCCCTTGAGGCCCACGTTCGCCAGTATCGCCTTTTTCTCCTTTTTCGCCTTGAATGCCCTGTTGCCCACGTTCTCCCTGTTCGCCTTTCTGCCCTTCAGGAATGCCAAACTCGAACGTTTTAACGCCGTCAACATCCCTCACAACAACAGTTGCAGAAGAGCCGGGAGCAAGGGTTTCAGCTGTAGCACCCGCATTTTTTACGCTATTGGCGGCGTCTTCAGCGGCTTTCTCTGATTCCTCAGTCTTTTCTACCGCAGTGTTCAGGGCTGCAATGGCCTGTGTGATGATATCCTGTTGGACGGGTGTTGGCTCCTGATCCGTGGGCTTTGCCCGTTTGATAACGGTGATGATGCAATGATACTCCGTCTCGCCGTCTTCATCCCCGTCATGCAGGTATATCCACACGTGGATATTATCGCCGGATGTAAGGTATTCGTCCGGGATAGTAACGCCCGTGCTGTCTCCCAGCACAGTTTTGCTGGAGCCGTGCTGCTCATTGCTGAAATGTACTTCATACGTCTCCGGCAATGTCGCACCGTAGATAATGAGTCTCTGCCCGTAATCATACTGGTACAGGCTCCCGGTTACGGAATAGCGGTCTTTTTGCAGGTGTATAGCTATTTCATTATTTTTCATGTATTCTTTCCTTTCTTTCAAATGTGTCTGAAAAGCTCCTCTTTCCGTTTCCGCACAATCTTCTTGATCTGGTCGATACTCAGCTCATATCCCATCGTTTCCAGTCTGTCCTGCATCCTTGCAAAGGTAATACCATCGAACAGATACATGGCAAGGATGACCCTGTCCCGCTCTCCGTTCCGTCCGATGATCCATTGCTGTATGGCGGAATCCAGCTCGTTTCTGTTCAGATCGCCCGTCATTTCTTCCTTACCCTTGTCGGGGCTGTTCCGTTTCCTCTGACGACGCCTGTCCCGCCACAGGTTCCGCAAGCCTTGTACGCCCCGTTCCCGGAACCGTTCCGCTTGACGCGGATCTTAATCGTGCTGCTCGCCTTCGCCATAGTACAGATCCCCCATTCCCGTTCCAAGCGCGGTCGCCGTTCCGCCGTCAGCGCTCTCCGCCGTGTTCGTAACGACCACGTCCTGAAATTGGCATTCATAGATTACCCACGCAAGGTTGCTCACAAACAGCATCACCAGCACAACCATGAAGGCGACGAACCACCGCCGGTTCGCCGTCTCCATCCGGGTCATCTCTTTCTCGTGCTGGGCTTCTGTTATCATCCTCATGCTGTCCACCACGGTCTCCTCCGTTCACTTCACATCGTCAATGATTTTCTCAGGCGGTTTCTCTTCTTCCACATCCACTTCAGGCAGTCCGGTCAGCGCAAGCAGGACCGCCGTCACAAAACCGAATCCGCCGGCGCTCAGCGCAGCGATCCAGTTCACGTCCCCAAGCACCACGGCTCCGGTTCCGATATACGCCAGCATCGCTTCCGCAAACGTCCGAATCGCCCGGATCAGAGCAGCCTTCCACCATTCTCCCCAGTTCGTCTTCATACTCTCTTCTCCTTTCTTTTCCGCATCCTCATTTCCTGTCGGTCAGATAGTTTGTAATCATAGCCTCGGCATCTTTCAGTGTTTCCACATGGTTTCCTGTAATATCGTGTTGCAGATGTGCCAGGCTGGCTCTCGCCAGCGCCCGTATGCCCCGGCTTATATCATCTGATTGCGCTTCCAGCGCGTTCAGTCTCCGGTTGTCCCGGTCGAATCGCTGATTCGCTTCCTTGATAAATCCGTCAATCGAGTCCAGCCTCTTGCTGATCTTGTCGAGCTGTCCCTGAATCGTCCCGTCCTCCTTGGCTCTCTCGTCTTCCTTGTCCTTCCTGAGTTCCTTGAACACGGTCCGCACCTTTCCGTACAGGACGATCAGCGCACCGAACCCGACAAGCCCGACAAATGTGTACCATATAATGGCAGGGCTGAGTCCCTCAATCGTAGGGAGCGTCTGCATCTCATTCACCCCCTTCCGACAATTCTGCCGATGGTCTCCGTGGCATTCTCAATGTCCTTCAGAGCCTTCTGAATTTCCGCGATCTCTTCCGGAGACAGGTTGTCCCCGCTCTCTCCGCCCTGACCCTCGTATTCCAGATAGTTGCTCATCATGTATCCGGTTTTCCCGCTGTACTGGATGTAGCACCATTCTCCCTTGTCCTGTATAACGTCCACGCTGGCTCCAACCGGAACCTGACACACGATCTTTGCGCTCCTCGATGCGCTTTCCCGCATGTTTACGGTGCTTCCGCTTGCCCCGCTCGGCAGCACAACCGTCGCTTTCTGCATCTCTTTTTCTCCCCCTTCGGCATAGCTTACGCCCTTCAGCTCTCCCCAGGCTTTCCATTTCTTGTTGGTCACCAGCGAGGTCACGACGCCGGCCTGTGTCCCCTGCGCTTCGATGACCATTCCGTTCCCGACATACAGCCCGATGTGGTTGTGCCGCCCGTCATCCACTTCCGTGAACACGGCGGTTCCGGGCTTCAGCTCCTGTCCGTCCGTCCTCTCACCGCTCCGGAGCTTTCCCTGGCTCGTGCAGTACTTATCCCATATGGAATTGCTCCCATGGGCAATCATTCCGCCAAGCGTCGTGAAAGCCCATTTGAACAGCCCGGAGCAATCCGTCACCCAGTGTCCTGCCCATTTCCCGCCGTACTCGCAGCTCATCTTGCAGTCCGGATCGTCTTTTCTTTCGGCAACGTAGGCTTTCTGTTTCGCATCGCTCCACATCTCATGCGTCATATACATGATGTAGCCCCAATGATTGTCCAGCGCGTACTGGAATTTCTCGATCAGGTCTTTCGTCGCGATCATCCGCAGATCACCTCCCGCAATTCGTATCCTTCCCCTGTATAATTATACCGTCAGCCCCTGTTTTTGTGATAATTCCGGAACGATGTTTCCGGTTTTTATTTATCTGCAGGTATCCTTGTTTTGTATCTCCGGAAATCCGTTCCCACAATATATGCTACTTGACAGTCCGTGTTACAATAAAGAAAAGGACAGTGATGTCTGGAACACATCACCGCCCTGGTGGAAGATGTGAGTATGGCACACCTTCGCGGCGATGATTTTATCACACTCTTTCACCAATATCAATAATGAAAGGGTGTGTTTTTCTTATGGCAGACAATTCCGAATCCTTCCGCAACGAGCTTGTGTCAAGGCTCATCAACTCCATCCCGCAGGATCAGATGCAGAATGTCCTGAATGCTCTTGACGCGACTGTCAGCGGATACGACATCTCACACAAGCCGACCGCGCTGATCACGACGGACGGCGTACCGGAAGTAGTCAAATACTATCTCGTCTCAAAAGCCGTGGAGAATCTTAGCAAGGGAACATTGAAAATCTACCGTCTCCGGCTGATCGACTTTTTCAATGTCGTCAAAAAGATTCCAACCGATATCAGGGCTTCGGACATCCGGTCGTATCTCTTCTTCTGCCAGACCCAGCGCAATGCGTCGGACGCATATCGGGATACAATCAGACGGATTCTGAATGCCTTCTTCGAGTGGCTCTGCGCTAATGACTATACCCTCAAAAACCCATGCGCCAGTGTGGAGCGGATAAAGTATCAAACCCCGCAGCGCGTCCCGCTTACAGCCTATGAGCTGGAGGATCTGCGCTGGCACTGCAAGACAATCCGCGAGAAAGCGCTGGTCGATTTCCTTTACTCCACGGGCGTCCGCGCCAGCGAATGTACGGCGGTTAACATTGCGGACATTGACTGGGTATCCCGCTCCGTTGTCGTCCGTCACGGCAAGGGAAACAAAAGACGCATGGTGTATTTTAATGCGGAGAGCGAACTGACTCTCCGCAAATATCTGGAAACCCGGTCAGACTCCAGTGAAGCGCTTTTCGTGACTTCTCGCAATCCGCATCACCGCCTTGGTATCAGAGGTCTGCAAAATGAGATTTCCCGGATTTCCGAACGGTGCAGTATGAATGCGCATCCGCACAAGCTGCGCCATACCTTTGCGACGAGTGGTCTCCAGGGTGGCATGTCCCTTGATAAGCTGCAGGCCCTCATGGGGCATGCCAAGCCAGAGACCACGCTCATCTACGCAAAGCTGGATCAGACCGACATCCAGCGTGAACACCGCAGGGTGTATTCCTGATTATTCACTCACTTCAGGCGTCTGCTCAACGGGCTTCACCCATGTTTCCTCGCGAAGCACAGTCCAGCTCAGCCGCTCCGTAATCATGCAGGACTGGAATGTCACATTCGGATGGTTCGGGTTGCCGTACCCATACTCCATCTCCGCATGGAAGCGGTATTCAGCGTTTTCCATACTGTCGTAGATGTCGATGTCTTTGCTGAACGCACCGTTCTCCTGCCGGATGTGGTGGAAGAAAATCTTGTTCTCCGGCTCTACATCAGCACGCTGCCACACCGCGTCGTATCCCGGAATGACGTTCCCCTGAGGATCCTCTACCCGACAGGCTACGAACGTGATATTCGGAAAGCTGGGATTCCCGTACGCCTGTTTCATGTAGCCGTGGAACGAGCGGATTGCGGAATCCCTCGTGTCGTGAACCTCGATCCCCTTGGTAAACGTGCCGTTCTCTTCCTTGATCCGGTGCATGAAATACTTGTCCATTATTTTACCTCTCTTTCTTTAATACATTTATTCTCATCAGGCATATGCCGGGTGTTTTTTTAACCTGTTCCAATTTGGAACAAGTTGGCAAACGAGGGAGGCATGACCGAGCCTATTACACCCGAACGAGCGCTAATCGGGAAACCTCGTTAGCTCGTACATTCTGCAAAGTGTGTCTAAAAGTGTGTATTGACATTTTTTGCAAACCGTACTATTGTTTAATTACCGTATCACCTCATCCGCATGATGGTTCGCCTGATTGCGGATCTTTTTTTACACAAGCCAGGCTCACCTTACTTCGTAATACAGCAACTCGGTATTTTCTGCTACCAGTGATAACCGCTATGCCTTGCTACGCAACGGTTTCCGTGATATCCTACCCCTGTTTACTGTTCGTTACTACGTTAAACAAAGGAGGGATATTATGGCTCGCCCGAAGAAACCAGAAGAGGAACACTGCCAGAAGATGTCCATCTCATTCACTCCGGAACAGATGAATGAGCTGATTGACTACTGTCAGCGGAATGAAAGAGCAATCTCATGGGTCATCCGCAAAGCTCTGGACGATTGGCTTGAGAAGCACAAGGATGATCGGCTTTAGTCTTTCCACTCTCTCCCAATCCTAAAACCGACATACATTACGACAATCGTATAACAAATACTAATAATGAAATCAACCGTTTCCATTTCGGCTTCCTTTCTTGTTGAGCGGGTGAGGATTTGCACCTCACATAAGTCACCATAATGCCCGTATGCCAGCGGTTTTTCGATGACTCTTTTGCTGGCTTCCAGCGGCTACCTATTTCGCCACCGCCCAACTCATTATAGCATTCCTTGTGTTTCATTGCTACCGCTACCTATCGTTACTTCGTAATACAGCAAATTAAGTAAGAATTGCCGACTTATGAGCATATATACACTATTTCGCCAAGGTATACACCTGGCACCGGATCAAATATTTCAAAATGACCATTAGTGAGAACCCGTGTCTCGGCGATTTTCCCCTCGCCAGGAGATACAGAAGAATCAACAGAACAAATCCCATATTGCTGTATTACTGGGATATAGCCTGTTGGAATTGTTGCTACGTTTCCCCAACCTGAAATGGCAGTTTTGAAACGCATGTAATATGTCATTTTGCAGACTTTTCCGTATCTGATGCCGTTGATCGTGACATTATCCACGACTTCGCTGTTAGCTGTCGGGTGGAACTCATAATTGCTGTTTAACGAATCAATATCACCCTTCAGTTTGTTCAGTCCGCCGCTGGTATCAGCGGTCAGATTGGACGTGCTCAGTGTGGCATTCGTGGCGATGGCAGTGCTCGCCCAGTACAGCCCGTCAGACAGGCTGCTGTGGTTACGGACAATAACTGCCTGACCGGAAGCAATTGCCACATGCGTGTTTCCGTTTGCCATAATCGCAACTTCCGCATTGCTTACCGCGCTGATGTTCCTGCGAGCTGCCTTCTGAGAGTTTGCGTCAAGCGTCACCTCTTTCGTGGTCAGAATGTCGTAGGTGTTGTTTGCGGATTTGTCCGCAGCCGTCTCAGGAAGTTTGTACTCGTCGTAATAGTTAATCCGCTTCCCCTGACTGTTCACGCCGTACACCTTCATGGTCAGCCAGGATTTCAGATTGCTGTACACGGCGGAGAAGATACCGATCAGCCCGTCCGCACCGCTGTCCGTCGGCGCTCCGGAAAGCCGTACGTTATAGTTCGCGCTGTTCGCACCATGCACGTTCATGGCGTTCTTGCTCTTCAGCCCGGTGAAGGTCTTCGTTCCGGCGAATTCCTGTTCCCCGGTATTGACCCGCCCTGCCTGTGTCGTGCTGGCGTCTTTCGTAACAGCCTCGTCCAGCACGTCCATGTTGTCGGCATTGTCATCGAAAATATTCCGCCAGTCGTCGCTTCCCTCAGTGATTTTCAGTCCAAGATTCGTGGTCTCTCTCATTTTCGCTCATCTCCTTTATGCTGTCAATCGCCAGACATAAATGCTTCCGGTTGTGACAAAGTTTTCACTTTGCGATTTCAGTTGGTTTATGGAAATCTTTTTTCCATTGATCCGGATCACGTTCCCTCACCTCCGGTCGGCTCGGCAATTCTCTGCCAGTAGTGGACCGTCCCGGTTCCTTCTCCCGGCACAAAATCCATCCCGTTATTCTTGAGCTGTGTCACCGTCGCCGTCGGGATCACTTCCTGCCAGTATGTCCCGGTAAAGGTCGGTGCGGCGCTGTTCATGCTCACATAGATGCTCCCGATGGGATACATCAGCCCGAAGGCGTCCAGCTCGTATTCGGACAGATCGGACGCCACGTTCGCAATCGCCTGTCCTGTCGCTTTCGCGTCCGCCGCGCAGTCCTCGATGGTCAGGGTCTTGTCCGTCTCCCTCGGAATCTCGTTCATAACCTCCATGGTATACTCGATCTCCGGAATTCCGTCCGTCTGGAGCAGACTGTTTTCGGTATCCGCCATTCTCGTTCACCTCCCTTAAATGCTTCCGACCACGTTCAGCAGATTCATGGGTCTCGGCGTCCTCGGTGTCACCACCTGATCCCCGTCGATGATCCGTCCGGTCTCGTCATAGTACGGATTGATGACATACCGGATGTCCCATGTGTAGCTGGTTCCAGGCGCGAGATTGTCCGTGTCCGGATTGCGGAACAGCACCACGAAGGTGTTGTTCTCAATCTCGCTGACCTTTTCCTTGACAAGGCTCCCGCCCCCGTCCTTGATGGAGAACACCGCCCGGTCATTCTCTCCGAAGGTGTACGGATCCCCGCTCCCCCGGATGGTCACGTTCGCCCTGATCCGGATCGCCCCGGTGTCCCCCTTGGACATCTCGATGGTGTATCCGTTCGTCGCGTCTCCCGTCACATTAAACATCCTCGCTCACCTCTCTCCGCATCCGTACGCTGATGTTCCCGTCATCGTCCATCTTCAGCGTGGTCATATTCGTGAATCCCGTCCATTCCTGAATCTCATCGTCCGTGATAACGTACCGGATAATGCGCGTCTTCTCCGGGTCGCTGAAGATCGTTGCCACCTGAAGCATGCTCAGCTCGTGATCGCTCATCCATATCCACAGATCGCCGTTTGCGTATCCTGCTTCGGCATTCAGCTTCGTCTCATCCGCCAGATATACTCCCCGGTTTGCCGCAGGATCAGTCTGCTTTCTTTTAGCCATCCTCGTCCTCCTCTTCCGAAGGCTCCTCGGCTTCTTCCGTCTCGCTGTTCTCCTCAGGAACGACTTCGAGCTGGGGCTGTTCATCCGGAAGCGCCGCGTACACTTCCTTCAAATTGATCAGGCACTCAGCGAGCAACATAACATTCTTCTCCGTAGGCCGAATGTTTTCGAGGTTCTGGAGGTTTCTGAACACTTTGCTGATTCTTTCCTTCATGGTTTTTCTCCTTTCATTACCAACAGACAATCCTGTTGCTGCTTGTGATATTTGAAGTCGATGTATAGTAGTACTTGCTCCCTTCTTTGTGATCAGCCGTCAGCTTCGCATAGTTGAACGATGTCCACTTTCTCGCAACTCTTGTTCCATCGCAGTATGCGTTCAATGCCATCGTTCCGTTATTTTTAAGGCCACCCCTTGTCAGCGTAATCTGCTTTGTGACTTTGGTCGTGCCGTTCAGCTTTGCGTACACATTTCCTTCGCTGTCATAATCTACGTCACCAATCGAATCGCTTGTCAGCGTGACAGTATTGGTTGTGCTTGTATCGATTCTCCCAACGACCGTTCCGCCGGACGTTTTTACAACAACGCAATCTTTTGCCCCAACGGACGGGCTTGG
>Ga0256405_10009458_pt1 | contig 13335 bp, 12 predicted proteins | sample RumenRJG_02DNA_FD_189096 | JGI IMG/M metagenome (GOLD analysis project Ga0256405, IMG submission 189096) | Bovine rumen microbial communities from Lethbridge, Alberta, Canada - RJG_02 | ecosystem: Host-associated > Mammals > Digestive system > Stomach > Rumen | place: Canada: Alberta...
AATATTTACATTTGTTGTATCTTTGAAAATTTCTTTATTGCTTTGCATTGTAATCGTAGGTTTAGTTGTGTTTATATCAACGTTTTGAGCAACTAAATAGAGTGCGTTTTTCGAAAAATTAACATCTAGCTGACCATTTGTGATATTTACAGTACTTCCTGTTTCGATATTTTTATAAGAACCATTTGGCAAATTTATATCGATTTTTCCCTGATCGTTGCCAAGATTAACAATAGCTGCACCAATATCTTCGCCTTCACCCCTGATGTTTGTAAAAACTTTTCCAGAATAAGATAATGATTCTTTGCTATTTGTAAAATGAGTATGGAACAAATTAGCTGCTTTTATTGAATTGTTCTTGTAGTTGGTTTTTCCAATGTTGCCAATATTTTTGTTCTCAATTGGTCTAGCAAAATATAGAAGAGATGCATCATTTCTACTTGCTTGTATTAAATATGCTAAATCAATGTCTGAGTCAGAAATGTTTGTTGTTTCTTTTTCATCATTAGCGTAAGTGTCGTGAGATTCGGCCCACAAAACAAGATTAACAGCTTTGTTTCCGCCTGTGTAACTTGATTGAATCAAACTTGGATTGCTGTTAACTACAGCATTTATTACTTTTTGGGCTTGCTTGTTGTCGATTGTTGACATTCTCTTTGTGTAATAGCTCCATTCTCTATTATTTCCAGGACTATTTAAAACCTCACCATAATAATATGGCTTATCTTTTCCAAGTGATGTCGCGTATTGCGTAGCACTATTTAGTACTGCTGGCCAGAAATCACTAGCATAAATACCATCTTCAGGTGTTTCAATATGCTTTGCTGCATCAAATCTAAAACCTTTTACGCCTACTGATACATAATCTTTTAATAATGAAACAACTCTTTGTTGTACATAACTGTTTTCAGTTTGCAAATCTGGCAAGCCACCAAGTCGGCCATGCAAAATATTTTCTTGATTACTATCGCCACTTACTGAAGAAGAATAAGAGTGAATTAACGACTTTGAATAAATTTCTCTTTCAAAATTTTGTATATCGTCATGTAAGTGTCCATTTTTTTCTGCTAAATGATTAGCTACGACGTCTACAATTATATCTATTCCTAATTTATCTGCTGATTCGCACAGAGACTTTAGTTGATTTTTGTCTCCTAAAACACTTTGATTACTTTCAGCAATTTTGAAACCTAATGGTTGATAAAGCTTCCACCATTGATCTTCCCATCTTCCATCGTATTTATCTTTTTGAGGTTGCATTGGAGAGATTTGAATGGCCTTATATCCAGCATTATATATATTTGAAAGCTCGTTTTTAATATTATCTAATGACCAATTCCGGGCGTGTAAAATAGGTGCACCTTGAAGTTCAAATGTAGAAGAAGCTTCTTCGTGCTGTTCCTCAGTACCATGTTCATTGTCGTCACCATCATTGTCATCAACATTTGGATTTTGGTTTTCGTTTTCACCATTGTTGTTTTCGCTGTTATTATCGCCACTTGGGTTATTATTGTTCTCTTCATTATCTAAATTATGTTCTTGGTTATTTTGATTTTGTTGCGTACTAAAAAAAGAACATCCATTTAACACAAATGAAGCCGAGATAAGTAATGTAAATAGAGTAATTTTTTTCATGCAAATATTGTACTATATATGACCAACTATTCAAGTATAAAACATGCTTAAAAGAACTAAAATTATTAAAAAACGCCGCAAAAACTACATATTTTTCTAAATTTTGATTTTATAAGTTATAACTTTTAGAATTAAATTCTGCTAGATATTTATAGAAACAAGATTTACTCAAGTGAACTTCAGACAAGATATCTAATAATGATTTTTCTTTTTTATTATATGCGTCGCATAAACATCCAAAATTATCTGGAAGAGTGGCTTTGTCTCTACCAAATTTAACACCTCTTGCTTTAGCTAATGCGATTCCTTCAGCTTGTCTCTTTTTAATCATTATTCTTTCGTTTTCTGCAACAAAAGAGAGAATTTGAAGTACCAAATCACTAACAAACACGCCCATAAGACCATTAATTTGCGTTCTTGTGTCTAAAAGTGGCATATCTATTACCACAATTCCCACTTTTTTAATCTTTGTTATCTTTTTCCATTCTTCTAAAATCATTTCATAATTTCTTCCGAGACGATCGATTGATTTTATATAGATAGTGTCGCCTTCTTTGACCATTTTCATTAATTTTTTGTAATTTTTTCTATTGAAATCTTTTCCGCTTTGTTTATCTACGATAATGTTTTTTGGTTTGATTCCAATATTTAAAAACTCGTTGACCTGTCTTTCTTCGTTTTGCGTTTGTGAAGAAACTCTAGCATAAGCAAATACCATTAAAATCCCTCCAAATTATTATTCAATTGAAAAAATAAGGGCTTTTTGTGGCGTTTTTTGATTAAAGTAATGGAATTATGATGTATATGAACAATATAATTTGAGCTAAATAATATGTAATGATTACCCATAAATCTCTGTGCTTTGGGAAATCGATATGTACGTTTCTAAGTATAATTAATGAATCACTAAATGAGTATGAAATGTATCCAAGTGTCATCAAAAGTGGAAGCAATGATGATGTACTAATAGAGATGAAAATTGGCGTCACTAAATTTAGGACTAAAACGGCAGTATAAATGGCGCCTAATATTGTTAAAACTTTTTGAGCTCTGATTTTCATAAAACGGATAAAAACAATAATGTGAACCGCCTCAAATAATACAATTACAATATAGAAAATTGGAGAAGCAAAAAGAAAAGCATTTCCTAGCACCAAATAAACGAAAAGAATTATATGTTGTATTAAGAATGATATAGTCCCTAAAAGAAATAGTTTTTTCGTTCTTGGAATTAGAAGAGCATCACCTAAGCATCCAAAAATAAAAGCTGTATATGGCATCCAGTTGGTTGGATTCTTGATAATCAACGAAATAATAAGAATCAATAAAGGACAACATTTAATGATTTTTCTTAAATATTCTTTTTTGATTATATGAAAAATTGCACAAAAAATGGCAAATAGTGAATAAATTGTGAATATAATGCACAATTCAACTGTATTGAACATATTAATATTTTAACAAATATTAGGTCGATAAAAATAGAGATAATTTCAATGATTTTATGAAACATATAAGGTAAAATATTAAAATTAGAAGGTAAAGATATGATTGTAGGATTAACTGGCGCTAGCGGAAACATGGGTCTATGCGTCGTAGAAGAATTAATTAAATGTGATTTCATTGAGAAAATTCGCATTTTAGGGCATTCAAAAAAGGGAATAAAAAGAATCAAAAAGGTTGCAAAAAGGCAACTAGACAAAATTGAATTTTTTTCAGGATCAATTTCAAATCCTGATTACATCGATTCATTTGTGAATGGAGTAGATTATGTCATAAATATGGCTGCTGTTATTCCACCACTAAGTGATAAAAGACCAGACTTGGCCATTCAAGCTAATGAAATTGGACCAAAAGTTCTTTGTGAATCAATTTCAAAAATCAAAACCAATCAACCAAAACTCATTCATATTTCAACTATGGGCACCTATGGTGATCGAAACGAAAAACACCTTTTTGGTGAAGTTGGCGACCCTTTAATTTGTTCTCCATTTGATATTTATTCTTTAACAAAAGTTAGAGGAGAATTTTATGTTTTAGAAAGTGACGTCAAAACCTGGGCAGTCATTAGACAAACAGCAGTTTTATATGATGAATTAATGTTTAAAAATATCTCTGATGGCCTTATGTTTCACACATGTTTTAATGCTCCACTTGAGTGGGTTACAGCTCACGATAGCGCGGTATTAATTAAAAATATTCTTGAAAAAGACCGCAGAAACGAACTTAATTCTAAAAATTTCTGGTTACACACATTTAATTTAGGTGGTGGTGAAATCAATCGTGTCACAGGATTTGAGACTCTTGACCTTGGCTTTAAAATTATAGGAGCATCCACATATCAATTCTTTGATACAAACTATAACGCACTAAGAAACTTCCATGGAATGTGGTTTAGCGATGGCCAAAAACTAGAAGATCTTTTCCACTATCAGCATGACACCATTTATGATTTTTGGAAAAGTGTTTTAAAGAAAAATCCATATTTTAGACTTGCTAGAATCTTACCAAAGAAGTGGCTCAAAGCATTAATCATCAAGCCTTTATTAAAGGATTCTAATGCCCCATTCTACTGGGTAGCTAATAATGACATTGCTCGAGTCGACGCTTATTGTGGCGGAATCGACAAGTTTAACAGTATTCCTAAAAAATGGGAAGATTTTCCACTTTTATGCCACAATAATTTCCCTGGCGTTGATATAGATTACGAAGAACTTAAAAAACATCCAACATATCTTGAACACGGGTTTGACCTTCATAAAAATTTTGAGGAAGTAACAATTGAAGACCTTAAATCAGTTGCTAAAGCTCATGGCGGAAAGTTACTTACAGAAAATTTCGTTAAAGGAGATGTTTACAAAAAGGTACTCTGGGAGAACCAAGATGGTGTTCGTTTTGAAGCGAGACCATACACAATTTTAGGTTGTGGCCATTGGTACAGCATTTCTTACGAGAAATACGCTTGGGACTACGATCGCCTCGCTAAAAAAGACAAGATACTTGCTCAAATATGGTATGATGCACATGAAAAGGATGAAAATAAATTTTATTTTTATGATGAAAATTTTGATGCCAAAGAGGAAACAATATAAGTGAAAGTCGGAATGTTTTATTTCACAGGTTCTGGAAATACAGAACTTGTAGCTAAAGAATGGAAAAAGTCATTAGAAAATCAATCTATAGAAGTAGAGCTTTTTGCAATTGAAGATGTCGACTTTAAAGCGATAGATTTCGATAAATATGATATTTTGGGCTTCGGCTACCCAATTCACGCCTTTAATGCTCCAAAAATAATGGTTGATTTTGCAAAACAATTGCCACTTTTATCTTTCAAAAAACGAGCATTCATTTTTATGATTAGTGGAGAAAACCTTATGGCTAATAATTCTTCGTCATGTAAGTTAAAAAGATACCTTAAAAGGAAAAACATATTTGTCGAAAGTGAATATCACTACATAATGCCATATAACATGATCTTTAGGCATACAGAGTTAATGGCATATAAAATGTTTGATGCAATGACAAAACTTGTTCCACTCGACGCAAAAGAATATTTAGATGGCAAGAATAGCATACTAAAAAGAGTACCTCTTGTTGGATTTTTTATTTGGCTTTTAAGAATTGAACAACTATTTGCTCCAGTTAATGGTAAACATTTTAAAATCGATAGTTCCAAGTGCATTAAATGCATGAAATGTGTCAATAATTGTCCTACAAAGAATATTGAATTTGTTGATGGCAAGTTTAAGTTTTTAAATAAATGTACAGCATGTACAAGATGTTCTTTTAATTGTCCTACAGATGCCTTTAAAATTGGACTTCTTAATGGTTGGAGAGTTAACAAAAAATATAACTTTAAAAAACCAGATTTTGAAGAAGTTGATAAACATAGTCGGTATTGCAAACGTTCATACGCAAAATATTTCAAAATCTGTGAAGAAAGAATTCAAAATTCACAAAAATAATGAACTTTTAGAGGGTTTTTGTTAAAATTTCTCTATGAATTCATTTTTCAAGGGAGTTTAAGTTAATGGTAGACTGCCTATCTCCGAAGTAGGCTGTGATAGTTCGATTCTGTCAGCTCCCGCCAAATTCATAACAAAAACGTCCTTTGTAAAAAGGACGTTTTATATTGCAAAAATACTATCATTTTTTATTACAAAGTAATAAAATTTTCAAAGTGGAGGTAAAGCAAAATGAAATTTAGAAGAATTTTGCCACTATTAATGACTGGATTACTCACAGTTTCATGTCAACAACAAACATATGTTGGCGATTATGGCTTTAGCATGGGCAAAGAAACCGGAACTCATTTTGGAATTAATTTTTCTTTAAGAGACAAAGATGTCTATAACACTGAAGGCACAACTCTTTTAGGCAAAGAGTTTGCACTTACTCTTAATATGCTCAACGGCAATCAAGAGGAACAAGCTTTTGGTTTCTTATCGGATTTAGGAGACATTTTTGGATACTATAAAGTAGCCGAGAAACTTGAAGATGACAAAAATAGATTGCTCTTAGGAATTGATTTAATGCAAAATGAGGAATTTAAAACATCATATGATGACATGAAAGAAGCAAATCCTGAATTAGAAGACCTCATTATACCTCCAGATTTAGTTGAAAAAATTATATACGCAACAATTTCCGATAGCGCAGTTAACTTAAATGTTCCTGTTAGCATCAACGATTTAATCTTCCAATTATATTGGTATGGTTATGATCTTTCTATCGACTCGCTTTTAGCTACAATTCTTAATAGTTTAAGTGATGAAGACGAAGAAGAAATAAAAACAGATGGTGAAGAAGCACGTATTATCTCAAGAAAAGAAGAATCACAAGAAGAACAACAAGAAACGGAAGAAGTATATACTGAAGTTGTCGAACATCCAGCCGGTACTCACCCAACCGCAGAAGATATAGAAGAAATTAATAAGACCTATGTTGAAACACACGGCAAAAAATATCGTGATTTCCACACACTAGCTTTAGGACTTTTAAAGAAATAGTTATGAATTTTGATCAAAACGAAGTGATTATTAACGTTGAAAACCTCACCAAAGACTATGGTTACGGCAGAGGTGTTTTCGATGTTTCAATTCAAGTACATAAGGGTGAATGTTATGGATATTTAGGCCCTAATGGTGCTGGTAAATCAACAACCATCAGACACATTATGGGCTTTTCAAAGCCAAAAATCGGAAAAGTTCAGATTTTTGGCGAAGATTCTTTTGGTAATACCGATAAAATTCTTGCAAAAGTCGGTTACCTACCAGGCGAACCATCTTTACCACAAGGCTTAGATGGCTGGGGATTCCTTAAGATGATGCAAGAAATGAGAGGCGAAGTGAATAACGAAAGAAGAGATTATTTATTAAACCTTTTCAAATTTAACCCTGGCATAAGCATTAAAGAAATGTCACTTGGTGAAAAAAGAAAATTGGCAGTTGTTGCTGCTTTTATGAATGACCCAGATGTTTTAATTCTTGACGAACCTACATCCGGTCTTGACCCAATAATGCAAAAAGTTTTTATTGATTTCGTTATTGAAGAGAAAAAAAGAGGAAAAACCATCCTTTTATCAAGCCACATTTTTAGCGAAGTTGATGCTACATGTGACAAAATTTCGATTATTAAAGATGGAAAACACGTCTCAACATTCTTAGCTGAAGATTTAAAAAATATGGATAAACAAACCTATCGATTAAACTTCTTAGATGAAGAAAATATGAGAAATTACATTTCGAAATTTGAAAAAATATATAAGATTAGCGACGTTAATGAATTAAATTTAACAATTTTAGTTGAGTTTTCCAAACAGCAATACAAAGAATTTTTTGAATCAATGAAAGGTTTCAAAATAAAAGAGTTTTCTGAGAAACCATTCACACTTCAAGATTACTTTATGTCCTTCTATAAAGAAGAAAAAGAATTTGGTGGCCTTGAAGGTGTTGTTGGCAACAAGAAATAGAGGTGAAGGTTATGGAAGAAAAAGATATTGCAATAAGCGTTAAGAACCTCACCAAAGACTATGGCAAAGGTAGAGGCATATTCGATGTCTCATTTGATGTACCTCGTGGATGCGTATTTGGATATTGTGGTACCAACGGTAGTGGAAAAACAACAACACTTCGTCACATTATGGGATTTATCAAACCCGATAGTGGCAGTGTAACAGTTAATGGACTTGATTCCCTTAAAGATAGCGATGAAATAAAAAAGTTTATAGGCTATTTGCCAGGTGAAATCGCATTTCCAGCTGTGGCTAATGGTTCAGAATTCTTAAAAATTCAAGCAGAAATGATAAATATGACCGATTTTGCAAAAGCTGAACGCCTAATAAATAGTTTTCAATTAGATCCAACAGCTAATGTGAAAAGAATGTCGAAGGGCATGAAACAAAAAACCGCTCTTGTTGCAGCATTCATGCATTCTCCAGACATTATTATTCTAGACGAACCTACAACAGGACTTGACCCATTAATGAGAGAAGTGTTCGTAAATCTCATTAAAGAGGAAAAAGCTCGCGGTGCAACAATCATTATGTCAAATCACATGTTTGACGAATTAGAAGAAACCTGTGATAAAGTTGCATTCATTAAAAACGGAAGAATAGTTGATATAGTCGACCTAAATGAAATGCACAATAGACCATATCGTGAGTTCATTATTGAATTCGGAAATGTAGATGACTATGAGAAAGTTAAAGAGCAAAGTGCACAATTTGTTTTAAAAACTGATGATGCGCATTTGACATTAAATATAAAAGTAGATTTAGCTAAGGCTAATGCCGCTGCTGAGTATCTCTCAACAGTCGAAATTAAATCCTTTAAAGAAAAGCAATACACGTTAGAAACATATTTCATGGAAGAAATCGGAGGTAAAGAAGATGGAACAAACAATTAAAAAGAATAAGTTTTTCTCAAAACCTTTATTCATGCAATCTTTCAAATCCAACTGGATTATTTGGACAGTTCTTACTGCAGCGAGTGTTTTGATTTTTGTTGTTATTAATTTAGCAGTCGCATCTAAGAATATTTTCACCAATATTAACATGGACAAAGTCAACACTTATGTCAAAGATGAAAATTTAAGTTGGTTAACTGTTCTTGGACTCTTAGAACAAATGGGATTTTCATTAACAAGAATTCAAGTCATGAGTCAAATTGACCTTAATTCAATTTTGTCAGAATTAATTTATAAAATTTGCGGTGTTTTATTACCAATGATTTATATAATTGTTGTTTCAAACAAACTTATTGCAGCTCAAGTTACTGATGGGTCAATGGCTTACGTTCTTTCGACCCCAACAAATAGAAGAACAGTCGTGAGAACCCAATTTATTTTCTTGCTTGCCTCTCTTACCGCTATGTACTTATGCATTTTTATTGGTGCATTTTCTAGCGAAGCTATTGCAAATGCAATCGCTGTACATAAAAATCCCGATGCGATGTCCCACTGGGTCCCTTTAAAATCTATCTTATTTACTATTGCATCATACTTTGCAATCTTTGGATTATCAGGGATCTGTTTTGGAGCAAGTTCATTCTTCAATAAATCAAGTAATTCAATTGCTGTTGGTGGCGGAATTTGTGTCTTAAGTTTCTTAGCTTGTATCCTTGGATTATTTGGCAACGAAACTTTCGTAGCAGTTGGCATTGGCGTTAAAGCTATGTACGCCTTTAATTACATTTCTGTATTTACATTAATTGACACTGCTAGCATCTCAAGTTTTGCAAATGCTGTCAGTGGACAAGATGCACAAATCTCTTTTAATTGGATTTGGGAATTAGCGATTCTTATCTCCATCGGATGCATTTTCGCCTATATCGGTGCAAGAAAATTTGTTAAAAAAGATCTTCCACTTTAAAAGGCTTTTTATCTAATTTCGCAAATCACAAATTTGCGAAATTAGCGCGAATTTAACGAATATCGACCTAAAGGTCGATTTTTCTTATAAAAAAGCGTTCTAGAGCATATTTTTGAACATTTTCGGTATCACTAATCGATACTTAAACATTAAAAACGCCGCAAAAATCCATTATTTTTACGAATTTTGATTGAAAGGATGTGGAAATCTTTCAACATGCACATGCCAAAAATACGATTTTAATCGCATTTTTTCGACGTACGAAAAATGTGGAAATCTTTTTCCTATATTTTTAATAAAATATCGATATTTTCAGGATATTTTTTTTAGTAAAAACTATACAAAAATGCTGATTCATTGACGTTTTCCAAATAAATAGAGGTATTTTTTAATCAATTAGATTAAAATATAGTTATGGTTTTTATAGTCAGTAATTTTTTGTTTGCGGCTTGTTTCACTTTTCTTGCTTCATACTTTGGAAACCTGATTCATGGATGGGCTGATATTTGGATTATCCCACTTTTATATATCGCTTTTCTTTTAGCTTGTATCGCTTTTACTTTTGTTATTGTTTTTGCTTCTGCGATACCTTTAAAACCAAAAGGAGATCGTAGAGATAAACCATCCGAATATTCATGGTTTTTCATGGATAATACTTTGAAGTTTTTAAGTTTCTGGTCATGGGCTATAGTAAAAACCGAAGGCTTTGAAAAAATTCCAAAGGATGGAAAGTACGTAATTTATTCAAATCACAAATCGAATTTTGATGCTATATGTTTATATGCAAAATTAAGAAATCAAAGAATTGCTTTTATTGCAAAAAGATCGCTCTTTAAAATGCCATTAATTGGTAAGCACCTTTATGGATGTGGTTTTATTCCAATTGATCGCGACAACCTTAGACAAGCCGTCGAAGTAATCAGAAATGGTGAATATTATTTAACAAATGATTTAATGAACGTTGGTGTCTATCCTGAGGGAACAAGAAACAAAACAGATGAACCACTGCTTGAAATCAAATCTGGTTCATTCAAAATTCCTATGAGAGCTAAATGCCCAATAGTAATAATTATCACAAAGAATTGTGAATATATTGCAAAACGTTTCCCATTTAGACCAACACACGTTTATATCAAAGTCGCTGAAGTTTTAACGTATGAAGACTATAAAGATATGACAACAAATGAGTTGCAAGAACATGTAACCAAAAAAATGTTAGAATCAATCGAAGAATTGAAAAATTATAAAGCATAAGGAGAAGTTTATGAGATACATTCTTTTTAATCCAATTTCAAACGCTGGAAAATCCAGTGAATCGTTAGGCAAATTACAAGATTTATTAAAAGAAGATTTCACAGTCTTATCAGTTTTAGTTACTGATGCTAAAGAACTTGTAAGAGCATTAGAACCAAAAGACGAAATTATTCTTGTTGGTGGTGATGGCACACTCAATCACTTTATTAACGATGTTGAAGGTATTTGCCCAAAAAATAATGTCTATTTATGGGCATCAGGTACTGGAAATGACTTCTTAAAAGATATCAATAGAAAAGCAGAAGAACTCGTTTTATTAAATGATTACTTAAAAGATCTTCCAGTTGTAACAGTAAATGGTGAAAAGAGATATTTCATTAACGGCATTGGCTATGGTATTGATGGTTTCTGCTGTGAAGAAGCTGACAAGATGAGAGCTAAACATAAAGAAAAAATCAATTATACGGCAATTGCTATTAAAGGCTTAATCTATAAATTCCATCGTAAAGTTGCTTCAGTAGAAGTTGATGGCGTTAAATTAGATTATAAATGGGTCTGGCTTGCACCAACTATGAAAGGCAGATACTTTGGTGGCGGTATGATGATCGCTCCAGATCAAGATAGACTTGCTGAAGACCATTCATTAACAAGCGTTGTTTTTACAGGAAAATCAAAATTCATGACACTTCTTCGTTTCCCAAAAATCTTTGAAGGCGCACATGTTAACTTCAAGAATACAACAATCAGAAAAGGTCATTCGTTCAAAGTTAAATTCACAAAACCATGTGCTTTACAAGTTGATGGTGAAACATATTTAAACGTTTTAGAATACGAAGTTAAAGCTTAATAGGCGATGAGAAAATATAAAAAGTTACTATTAATTGGAATTATTTTAGGCGTTGTTTCTTTAATTGGATTAGCAATTTTTATCTCGATGCCAATGGCAAATCCGGACGCAACCTCAACTTTTAGATGGGTGTGCGTTGGCGTAGATGCTTTCTTTGTAGTTCTCTTGTTAGTTGCTTCATTCCTAATTAGAAAAGCAATTTCTCTTAAAGCTGATGTTGACCGCAATAACTATATGGAAGAAACTGAAAAGCAGTTAAAAGAGATCTTAGATCGAAAATACAAAGAGTTAGAAGAAAGCAAAAAAACAGAAAAAAACAAAAAATAGTGGACTTTTGCGGCGTTTTTCATCTTAAACTTAATAAAAATTAACCAATTTTAAACTTAATAAATTATATTTATTAAGTTTTTTTATTATGGTACAATTATTTTTGCGAGGTTTTAATATGAAAAAATTTGCAATTTTATTAGATTCTACATGTGATATGTCAAAAGAATTATTAGAGAGATTTGACATTGATTATGTTAAGATGGGCGTTACATTTAACGACAATACTTACCCAGCATCATTAACATGGGACGATTTTACACCAGAAGAATTCTATAACATTATGAAAAGTGGAGTTAGGGTTTTTACTAACCAAATTAATGAACCAGAATTTATCGAAGTATTCAATAAGATTTTAGCTGATGGCAAAGACATCTTATATATTGCCTGTTCAAGTGGCTTAAGTGGTAGTGTTAAAGCTGCGCAATTAGCTGCCGAAAAACTTAATGCCGAAGGAAAAGGCAAAGTCATCGCTATCGATAGCTTAATCAGTGGCATGGGACAAGGTTTACTTGGTATTTTAGCAAGTGAACTTCGTGCTGCAGAAAAAACCATTGATGAAGTAGCAGCTACAATCGAAGCCGAAAAGTTGAAATACAACCAATGGGGCACAGTCGCTGATCTTAACTACCTTAAAAGAGCAGGAAGAGTTACTGCAAGTAGTGCATTCTTTGGTAACCTCTTTGGTGTTAAACCAATCATCATTTCCGATACTAAAGGCAAGAATTTTGCTTACAAAAAAGTCAAAGGTAGAAAATCTTCAATTGACGAATTAATCGAATCAGTTATCAGAACTTCAGTTGATAGTGAAAACCACATTGTTGCAATCACACACGCTGATGCCGAAGAAGATGCATTAAAAGTCAAAGAAGGTCTTATTGCTCGTGGCTATAAATGCAAAGAATTCATCATTTCAAATTTAGGACCAATTTTAGGCGCAAGCTGTGGCCCACAAACATTAATTGCTTATAACTATGGTACTGAAGTTACCATTTGTGGAGAATAATAATGCGTTTTATTTTAATGGACGGAATGCTCTATGAGCAAATCCTCAGATTAGGTTACAAAAATCTTGTTTTACATTTTGAACAAATCAACGGTTTAAATGTTTTTCCTGTTCCAGATGGTGATACAGGTACAAATATGAAGCTTACCGTAGGCAATGGCTTAAAAATGTGCTCTCAAGATAAAGACATTGGAAAAGTTGCAGATGAAGTTGCACGTGGCATGTTATTTGGCGCACGTGGAAACTCAGGTGTTTTAACTTCCCAATATTTCAAAGGTATTGCAGATTATTTAAGGGGCAAAAAAGAAGTTAACGTTAAACAATTTGCAAATGCTCTTGTTGAAGGTTATCACGTCGCATATAGTGCAACAATTACACCAACTGAAGGCACCATTT
>Ga0256405_10009459_pt1 | contig 13333 bp, 16 predicted proteins | sample RumenRJG_02DNA_FD_189096 | JGI IMG/M metagenome (GOLD analysis project Ga0256405, IMG submission 189096) | Bovine rumen microbial communities from Lethbridge, Alberta, Canada - RJG_02 | ecosystem: Host-associated > Mammals > Digestive system > Stomach > Rumen | place: Canada: Alberta...
ATACCTGAAAACACCGAGGGGCTTGGGGGCGAGCAGCCCCTATATGAGGGTACGTATTAGCATCAAGTGCTAAATAACGTTAACCATATTCATTTTCTTTATTACAGTTCATAATTTCCTCCTTTCTTTTTTACCCTTTTACCTTTTTACTTTTAATTTAATACTGGGGACAGTCTCTAAGACTGAGCCTGCCCCCAAGTTGAAGTTTAATCGGGCTGATCGTCTTCAGGATCGGTTGGGGTAGGGATGATGCCACTGCCTCCGCTGGAGTTGCCGCCACCATTACCTCCGGTCTCTGAGCCTGATTCGGTCCCTGAGCCTGTCGAAGGGTCATTGTCCTCGATGTCCCCCGAGTCCCCCGAGGTCACACGCTTCAGCACGTTACCATCCTCATCGAGACAGGTGATCTGGATGCTGGTGTTCTTCAGCTCGTCCTTTACATCGACATTCGGGGTGAAGATGATGCGACGCACGCTAATCAGGTTAGCCTTTACATCCTCCAGTTTCTCGACCGCCTTTGAACGGACGCCGAAGCGCATGGTACCGAGTCCGGGGAGGGGGATAGAGTGACCTTCCGTAGCCCAGGTGCGGATCACCTCGCCAGCAGCATCCCAAGCCGCCTTGATCACACCAGCAGAGATACCTGAGTGGGTAGCAGCCTCCTGGAACACCTTCTTCTCAGCGATGGGCACGTAGAGGTCGGGACGCATCACGAACTTCTTACCCGGGGTCTTACCAATTTTAACTTCACGCAGTTGTGCAATAACTTTAATAGCCATAATTTAATCTAGTTTAGTTTTTGTGTTAAAAATTTTGTTAGTTCTCTCGTTGTCGCTTGATTGAGCCGTTTTCGACCACCATTAAAGGAAAATCTTGCTACCATTAATGCGCGCAATTTCTAGATTTAATGCTCGCAATTTTTATCCTTAATGGCCGCCTCTACGACCTCTTTCATTTGACACTGCAAAGATACTAAATTTTCAAGCGTATTCCAAATTTTTGTTCAAAAAAGACACGCAAAAAAGCACGCACCTGAAAAATCGCATTCTGATTTCTTCAGTTGACAGTTGACAATTTTCTCATGAGCACATACTTTACCTTGAAAATGAAATTTACTATATATATAATATATATATTATATATATAGTAATATTATAATATATAAAATTCCAGATTAAATCCTATACCCCTCCCTAGAAAACTGTCAACTGAAGAAACTGAAGAAACTGAAGTAACTCACCTTGAATGCTTGTTTAAGTCTACGGAAAGATGACGAAAAAGTAGCAAAAGATTTAGAAATCTCAGAAAGAGTTCGTATCTCTGCATCCTAAAGGCTGCGAGAGCGGGCTGCGCCTCAGCAATTCAAACATATTTGATTGCATTCGGCTTGCACCGTCCTTGCGATGTTAAACCAAAAAGATCCCACATACTATAGATTTCAAACGTATCTTAAGCTTGGCCGCAGACAGACAAACGTAGAGAATATCTTTTGAGGAATGGCACTGACTACGCTTTACAGCGTGTTGAGACTACCTGTTGTTACACGATAAAGCTCTGCAAGGTCTCTATTATGCAGATTTGATCTATTTTGATCTATTTCGTTAATTTTTGATCTAATTGCTTTTATCTCACTATTTTTGTGTTATTTTGCATGATGTATGACGAAGTACAGAATTGAAATAACGGAGACACTAAGTCGCACGGTTGAGATGGAAGCTGATTGTGAAGCAGATGCCATTGACAAAGTGAGACAAATGTATCGGAATTGCGAAATTATTCTTAATGCTTCTGACTACGTAGAAACAGAAATCAGCGTGAAAAGGTGAAAAAGCAAGGCGGAACGCTTGTTTTGTCGAGAGAAATGCTTAACTTTGCAACCGCTAATTGCTCACTATGAGCGCTGGCTAACTTTGTGGAATTAGATAGCAGTATCTAAGTTCTAAGAGACTTTTAACGAAAACAGTCCACCAAACTAATAGTAGTTACAGAGAGTCTCTGGGGATGAGGATACGCCTATGCTGTATAGGCGTACCCCTTCCTTTCATCTCTCTGTATGGGCTTCTGTGGTGGACGGCCTTCGTTAAGGGATGACTGGAGGTGGGTACGCTTTCTTTTGTCCGCAGCCAAACGACAAAAGAGCAATGAGCATAGAAGCAAAACCGTTTTTGAAGTGGGCAGGAGGCAAAGGACAATTATTAAGTCAGCTGTCTGAGCATCTGCCAGAGAGAATAAGCAAAGAACCATTTACTTACATCGAGCCGTTTGTAGGTGGTGGGGCAATGCTATTCTATATGTTGCAGCATTTTAACAACATCAGGAAGGCCGTCATTAACGATGTCAATGAGGATTTAATTCTTACATATCGGATTATCAAGGATGATGTTGAAACGCTAATTGCGAATCTTGATAAAATAGAAAAAGAATATCTGGCTATTACTGACCAAGATAAACGTAGTCAGTTGTTCTATGAAGTTCGTGAAAAATATAACCAACATATAGGCGATAGTATAGAACGTGCTTCTCAATTATTATTTTTGAATAAGACATGCTTTAATGGTCTTTTCCGAGTAAACAAAAAGGGCTATTTCAATGTTCCTTTTGGTAAATATGCCAATCCCACGATATGCAATGCCAAACAGTTGAGGGCCGACAGCCAACTGCTGCAATCCGCACAAGTAGAGATTTGTTTGGGCGATTACGCTCAGACATTGAAGCACATTGATGGCCTTACATTTGTATATCTTGATCCTCCATATCGTCCATTGGATGCTACATCAAGTTTTACAGCATACGCTAAAGGTGATTTCAATGATGACGACCAACGGGCACTTGCCGCATTCTGTCATCAACTTTCTGAAAAAGAATGTTTATGGATGGAGAGCAACGCAGATTGCTCTGCTAAAAACCCTGAAGATACATTCTTTGAGGATCTATATAAAGAGTATCGGATAGAGCGAGTCTATGCATCGCGTTTTATCAATGCCAATCCTGAAAAGCGTGGGAAGTTAACGGAATTAGTAATTAGAAACTATGAATAAGAACTTTAATCTTTTTATGTCTCAACTGCAAGAGACGAACCAGACTTTGGATTTCTTCTGTGATTTCGACAAGATATCTGCTAATGTGGCAGAGGTGGAAATGAGTTTGAATACACTCAACTATCTGATTGGCAAGGAAAACTTGGCAAAGGGTGTATCAGAGATTTGGAAACGAGACCACAAAGTTTTTGAGGTCTTGGGTATTCTAATTGCCGTCAGAGAAGAAGGGAAGAAGCCTGTCGTAGATAAAGATGGCAATATTGTATTACTGAAAAGTTACTTTGAGTCAGAGAAAAAGGTTGTTGAATTCTTAGAGGGGACAGGTTTGGCAGACATTTTTGAATCGCGTCGCATCAAGAACCTTGTAGATTATGTCTTTGGAATTGAAACAGGCCTCGATACAAATGCTCGTAAGAATCGTAGCGGGCATATTATGGAGAATACCGTCGCTAAGATATTAAGAGATAGTGGCATCAAATTCCGTCAAGAAGTCTATTCGTCGGAATTCCCAGAGTTGTCAGTTCTAGGTACTGACGAAAAACGCTTTGACTTCTTCATCACGACTTCAAAGAAGAAGTATCTTATAGAGGTGAATTTTTATAGTGGTGGAGGATCAAAACTCAACGAGGTGGCGCGTGCTTATACGGAATTAGCTCCAAAAGTGAATTCCGTAAAAGGCTTTGAGTTTGTGTGGATAACTGATGGTATTGGATGGAAATCTGCGCGTAATAAACTTGAAGAAGCCTATAATAATATTCCAAGTGTGTATAACCTTACAAGTATTGATTCCTTCATAGAGATTTTGAAATAATGCTTAAAGCTTATTACAAATCCCCAGATCATGCTTTCAATCTGCTTCATGGCGATACGTTTGAGCTGCTTCCGCAGTTCAATTATAAGTTCGATATGATATTTGCAGACCCACCTTATTTTCTTTCCAGCGGTGGTATTAGTGTACAGAGCGGTAAGGTGGTATGCGTGGATAAAGGTGAATGGGATAAAAGTATGTCTCAGGATGAAATCAATGCTTTTAATATCAAATGGCTCTCACTATGTAGGGAGAAACTAAAGGATAATGGCACGATCTGGATTTCTGGAACGTATCACAATATTTTCTCCGTTGCTACTTGTCTGACTCAGTTAGGATATAAGATCCTTAATGTCATCACTTGGGCAAAGACAAACCCACCGCCAAATATCTCATGTCGTTACTTTACCTATTCGACGGAGTTCATTATTTGGGCAAGAAAAAAGGAGAAAGTCGCACATTATTATAATTATGACCTGATGAAGCACATCAATGGAGGCACTCAAATGACTGATGTGTGGCGGCTACCCGCTATAGCTCCTTGGGAGAAGAAATGTACTAAACATCCGACACAAAAGCCATTGGGCTTACTCGCCCGTATTATCTTGGCATCTACTGAAGCTGGTGCCTGGATTCTCGATCCATTTGCAGGAAGCAGTACTACAGGTATTGCCGCTAATCTACTTGGCCGAAGGTTCCTTGGTATAGAACGTGAGGAAGAGTTTTCCGCCATCAGCAAGGCCAGACGAGAAGAGATAGAGGATGCAAAGACATATGCTACATATCGCAGAAAGATTCCAGATATCATGAAGACAAAGGACACGCAGACAGAATGCTTTATGTGTCGCGAAGATATTGAGGTACGGTTACCTTTCTTGGAGGATGATGACATCTAAATAAGGAAAAAATTCTCCCTTTTCTAGAAATTGGTATAGAAACATTACAATATCTGAATATGCTTGCGGCTTTGCTGCAAGCAATTTTTGTATAATAGCTAATTGATCTTACATAACCAAAATTTTATGCGATTTCTTTACAAACTTTAACGATAAAAAGAGGTTTCTCTTGCTTTTATGTGTGGGCTTTTCTGTAATTTTGCACCTCGAAAAGATTATTCAGGTAATAATATAATAAGAAAAAGACATGAAACCAGCACTCATTTTGAAAACTTACACCTGGCTGTATTATACCATCCTTGAATTTGGTCCGCTGACTTTCGACGAGATCAATAAGATGTGGAAGGAAGAAGAGAGACTCAGTGAAGGTAATAGTATGGTAAGACAGACATTTGCTAGACATCGTAGGGACCTTGAAGAGATTCTTGGCGTGAGAATCGGCTGTGACAAGAGACACCGATATTATATAAAGGATGATCTGTTGTCTTATCATAACGACCGGACGGTATTGTTGAACGCAGCCATCAATCAGATGATCATCAAGGATTCTGAGATCCATAATAGAATTATATTGGATCCAAAATTAGAAGAGAATGCCAAATTTGATAAGATCTTGTATTGTATGCTCCGAAATGTGATGGCGAATATCGGCTATCTGCAAGATGGGGGGAGCATCAAGTATTATGAGAAGGTGGAACCATATTACTTTGTGCAATGCCATGAGAATTGGTATCTGGTAGGCAGAATGAAATGCGGTCGTTTTTTCTCATTTGCGCTTGATAAAATCGTAGAATTGAAAAGAACAAAGGTCAGATTCAGGCTGGAACACGGTTTTTCTGTTAAATCATGTGAAGAAATGAAAGATTCTTCAGCTCTGTAACGACTTTTGCGATAGGTGGGGTTGTATCTTTGTGGGCAAAACCCAAAAATTACAAAGATATGGCTATTAACGCAACAAATGATGAACTGCTCGGCAGTCAACGCAAGGTCGCAAAAAAGATTTGCGGCCGTAGTATCATTAAGACTTTTTCCCACATCTACCAGAAAATCCTTGGTACAAGAAATCTTCGAGTTTCCAATCTGAATGTTTACCTTAATCTGACGATTAAAGAAGAGGAGATTGGGGAGGTGCGCATAGAGGACGTTTCTGAGGTAAGTATTAAAAGCCCAGGTAATCAGATTGTACAGGAACAACATAATTATGGAGGGCTGAAGCATGGAGAATGAAAACCAAAATGGTTTCGTGGTTCATATCTACAGTCCTGGCAACCAGATTATCCAGACCCAAACCAATAACTATTACGGCACCGTGTATCAGGGGAAAAGCGAAAGTGATCATAATAGCTTTTCCGACGAGCAAGTGGCGAAGGCCTTGCTGGCTTGTGTGGGTGAGGGCAAGGTGATTAATTCTAAGCAGAGGTGGGCTGGCGCCTACTGGTGTCTCAGATGGAAATGCAATTATCCCGTTGATCCTCAGGAATTCTGTGATAAGATTGCAACGCTTCATCTGGAGTTGGCCGAAGAGTACGCATGTTCCTATCATAATATCAGGAGATTCTGCAAGTTGTCTTTTATGGATTGTGATCCGTTTGGCAAATCAGAAGTCAAGGTGAGTAATATGGATCGGGGGGCTTATTCCTGGTGTCGGGAAATAGCCTTTAAAGTGGCCGAAGAACTAGGAAAAACATACTTCTTACAGCGTTAGTTTTACCAAATCGTTACCAAATCATTACCAAATCGCTTCAAGAAATTGAGGCGATTTTTTTGTGCTTAATTTTGCCGACGGAAATCAGAAATGATGCCCGACAAAACAATATTTAACGATAAAATATAAAGCAAAAATGAAGTACAAACAGATTATTCAAGAACTAAGGGAGTCGCAGGATCTGAGCGTCCAGCTTTTCCTGAACGATGCAGAGAAGATTATCAAACTGCCGAGTAAGGTGAAGCAGGGTATGCTCTCGCAGTTGCAGAAACCGGGTGTGATCGACACCCTCGTCAAGAACTACATTCCCATGATCATCAGGATCGCCTATCAGAACAGCTTGCTGATGAATTCGCTATCGTTTCTCGATCTGGTGGAAGAGGGTGTTTTGGGAGCCTACAAATGCCTGGATAAATATAAGAGGGTGGGCACGGTTTCTGACCGAACGGTGAGAGCAATTGTCGTTGAAACCATCAAGCGGCTGGTTTGTAAGAAGGAATGTCCGTTCAGCGTATGCCAGTTTAATGAGAACGATCCTCGCTTATATCAGTTGAACAGGAAGTGGGGCTCTTACAACAAAAAGACCGCGCTGCCAGAGATGAAAAAGGAAAACCCGCAAGTGGATCGTTTCGAATGGGCCAGGAATGGGCAGGGCATCCGGGTGAAGAAGTGCTGTGCCAGTTGCGCCCACAAGGATCTGACGCGTGCCGTCACAAAGCGATATTGCTCCATCAGTGGCAATTGTGTGGATCCGCTGAATGTGTGTGAGTCGTGGGAGATGAGTGAACAGATGAAAATTGCAGGTTTGCTGCATTAAACAATAATTATCAAATATTACTAATTTAGTTTACAAAAGTTATGGAAGCAAGAATTTTAAGAGTGATGAAGTGCGGTGAGTGCTTTGCAGTGAAGAGTGAGAAGAGTGAGGGCGGTGTGCTGAACAAGCGCGTGCTGGTGTTGCAGGAGCTGGGCGGCAAGTATGAGCCGACTTATGTGGCGACTGTCTTGGGTAATCTGGCTACGTTGCAGTACAGTGAGGGTGACATCGTGATTGCCACGCTGAAGTTTCAGGCCCGAGAGTACAACGGACAGATGTTTATGGATGTGGTGGCGACGGAAATCGTGAAAAGGTAAAAGGGTAAAAAGGTAAAAAAGTAATTAACCCAGAGTTGAAAGAACGGGCGGAGAAGTATCGATGAAATGAGCTCAACTACCTTCGCTTTTCCGAAGCTCGCAATTTCAACAAAAACAATGGAAAAGAATAATATCGACAAGACAGTTAAGACAACAACGCTGAACGCCCTGGTGGCAGTAAGCAAGACTGAGTGTGGAATGGATTATGTGCAGGTGATGCCTGACGATCCGCGTGTGGGATTGGTTGAGCCGTTTAGCGGCTGGGGAAGAGGTCAGATGTTGAGCAACGGCTCGTTTGACTTCATCCACAAAAAACGCGTCAGAAAGAAGCCCGAACTGCAGGGAGACTATGTTAGTCTGTCGTTCTGTGATGATGGTCGTGACCGCGTGACGTTCACGGTGCCTGCTGAGATGCGTGCCGATCTGCCTAAGATCTTACGAAAAGGTATGACACAGGTGATTAATCATCTGAAAGAGAAAGGACTGAGCCGATGATCTACAGTATCTACTATCTGGGAGTGGTGAAATTCATCACTCCCGTCAAGAACCGCGAGGAGCTGATGGCGCTGAGAAACTCGAAAGAGAATCTGGAGAATTTGGCTAAGGCTCGCAGGGGTGACCAGAAGGCGAAGTGCAAGCTGCTTCAACTGGCCTATAATCTTGGGCATGCTGAGGGCAAGTTGGCTGGGTGCGAACGGATTGGCAGCTACTTCTTCCACGATGTGGATTGCTATGATCCTGCGCAGTCGGATGCCATCAAGGAACTGGTGCTCTCGAAGAAAGATGCCATCGGGCTGATGATGCTGGAGAAGAGTCCGGGCGGCGGTTGGCATCTGGTATGCCGCCGACAACCAGGAACGACCATTCTTGAGAATCAGGTGAGGGTGGCTACTGTGCTTCGTATCGAGATGGACACTAATGCTAAAAACCTTAACAGGATTGTATTCTCTACAAGTGGCTCTGATGAGGATCTGCCTTATCTGGATGATGCGCTTTTCGACGAGCCGATGACAGCAGAGGAGAGTGAAGCGGAGTATCTGCGCCTAAAGGAGCGGGAGAAGAATGGGCTGGAAGAGGTGCCCAAAGGGGCTAGAAAAGCGAATAAGCACTATAAGCCTTGGGAGGATACGGACGATTTGAAGAAGGGCGTAGCTGCCGTAAAACCGCAGTCGGAAGAGCGTCGGGATGCTTCTCCAGAGCTTCCGCAGCCTGTGGGTAGTGCGGATGAGCGCACACGTTATATTGCTGAAGGCGTGATGAAAGAGAAGGGGCTTGAGAAGAGCGATTTCCTGAATGAAGGCGGTAGGCATACGACGGTGAAGGTGTTTCTGAGTGGTGCTACCCAGTTGCTCACAAAAGAAGAGGCCAACGGCATATTGGCAGAACTGATGCCCGAGCATTGGAAAGATGAGAACATCCAAGAGTTGGTTAATGCCTTCTATGCCAATTACTACAACCCTACGCAACGACTTCCCAAGTGGCAGGAAACACTTTTTACGGGCAGTCAAAGGTTGAACTCTTATGGTGATCAGACCTCAGACACGCCAGCCGTTCTCTCTCCACCACCGATGCCGAAGAAGATGCCGAAGTTGATTGAACTGCTGACAAAGAACACACCTGAGATCTACAAGCCCGCTGTGGCCAATGCAGCCTTCCCGCCTTTGGGAACACATCTGTGCGAGGTGCGCTTCTGTTATACGGACAATGTGGAGCATGAAGCCACGCTGATGAACTGCCTGATGGCTGGAACGGGTGCTGGTAAAGGTTGTATCGACGAACCTATCAATCACATCATGGCCGACATCAAACGCCGTGATGAGGAGAACACCCGACGGGAAAACGAGTGGAAGAAGGATTGTCAGAAGAAAGGTGCCAATAAGGATAAGATGATGCGACCTGAGGGGCTGGTGATCCAGCAGATCGACCCCGATATGACAAAGCCCGCGCTCGTGACCCGTATGGACGAGGCAGAAGGTCATTTCGTGTATGTGAAACTGAATGAACTCGATCTCTTTGAACAGTTGAAAGGTCAGACGGGTAAGCAGCATTTCCAGTTGATGTGTCTTGCTTTCGACCCGGGAGCCGAATATGGTCAAACCCGAGTGGGCACGCAAAGCGTCACTGCCCGTCCGAAGTGCCGATTCAACTGGAACGCCTGTACCACCATTCAGAAAGGTCGTAAGTTCTTCAGCCGTGTGCTCACCGACGGTCCTATCAGCCGAATCAACTTCTGCACGATCCCCGAGGTGGAGATAGGAGCCGAGCAGCCGATCTATGGAAAGTATGATGCCGAGTTCGACGAGCAGTTGAAACCTTACATCGACAATCTGACCAATGCCCGAGGGCTGATCGACTGTCCGCAAGCCTACAAACTGGCTAAGAAGATGCAGGAGGATTGTGCCGAGTTTGCCCGACTATCGCAGAACAATGCCTATTGGAACCTGTCGCATCGCGCCATTGTGATTGCCTGGCTGAAAGCCTGTGTGCTGTATGTGGCCAACGGACAGAAATGGGAGAAGTCGATAGATGATTTTATCAGATGGAGTTTGGAGTATGATATGTATTGCAAGATGACTTTCTTCGGGGATGACATCGAACGCGCCACCCACGACGGAGACCGAATCGGCACCCGAGGCCCGAGAAATCTGCTGGAGTTGTTGCCTGATGAATTCACCATCGAGGATGCCAAGCGGGTACGTCTGAAACAAGGTATGGGAACTGCTAATACAGGGAAAATGATTTCTCAGTGGAAAACGAGAGGTTATATTCTTCAGTTGACAGTTGACAGTTTTAAGAAAAGCCCAAAGTTTATTAATAAGTAAAAAAGGAATTAACATGAAACAAGTAGAAATGAATAAGAACATGAAATTAAGTGAGCTTTATGGCCTTCGCTTATCGCCTCACTTTACACTCGGAGAGATGACGAAGACGATTCACAAGACGGCTGACGGGAATATCCCGAGTAGGGTGGTGATTGAGAACCTCAGGAATCTCTGTGAGAACTGGTTGGAGGATCTAAGGTACAGCTATAACACGCTGTACCATCCTGAGGGACTGGTGATCAACTCGGGCTACCGTTCGCCGGAGGTGAACCGCCTGGCTGGCGGATCGCCTACGAGCAACCATCTGACGGGCTGCGCGGTGGACATCCATGTGTCGGGATTCGAACAAGCCGTCCGCTATGCCTCGATCCTGCTGGATATCGCTGAGGGCACAAAATGCGACTATGATGAGCTCTACATCGAGCGCAACAAGGCTGGCAGCTACTGGATCCACTTCGCCGTGCGCCCATCAGACCACTCGGCGTCACAAGGAGACGCAAGCCTCAGCAAGAACCGCCGCAAGGCCGATTTCCTGAAGGTTTAAACAATGAGTTCCCTTTGTTTATGTTAAAATTGCACTCAAGCAGTGCAATTTTTGTGTAAATTCTGCACTACTTTAGTGCAATTGTTTCTTTTTCTGTACGATAATTCGTATTTTTGCAGCATAAATAGTTGGCAGACTTTTGGATGATATGAAGAATTTGATTATTTCTCTGCTGCTCTGTCTCCTGACAATGGGAGCGCAGGCACAACTGAAACCTCGTGTGGTGATCTTGACTGACATCGGACAACCGGATCTTGAACCTGATGATACGGAGTCGCTGGTGCATCTGCTTTGTTATGCCGACCAACTGGAGATTGAGGGTATCATCACCTCGACGGGCTGGAACTGCGACCCTTATCCCACGAAGAGCGCTGCCTATCGTGATTCGGTGGTAGAGGCTTACGGGGCGGATGTGCATAACCTGATGAAACGATCTGACCAAATGGCTTTTCTCAGCTTAGAGAAAGAGAACGGTTGTCAGGAGATGGGCTACTGGCCAAGTGTGGAGTACATTCGTAGCCGGAGTGTGATGGGTAGTCAACGGGCTGGCATCAAGGTGATTGGCAGCGACAACGACAGCGAGGGTAGCGAACTGATTATCCGTCTGGCTGACGAGAAGGATGAGCGCCCCATCTGGGTTTGTGCGTGGGGTGGTGCCAACACATTGGCTCAGGCGATCTGGAAGGTGAAGCAGACGCGCACGCCCGAACAACTGAAGGCGTTTCTGCATAAGCTCCGTCTATACACCATCACTGATCAGGATATGGTGTATGCAATGCGCATGGATCTGGCATACAGCTCTCATCAGTGGATGCGCAGGGAGTTTGCCAGAGATCTTCTGTTTGTGTGGGATGAAGGCACATGGCAGTTGCAATGCAGTCTCGGACAGGATTACTGGCAGCTGATCAAAACGCAGATTCAGGGACATGCCACTCTGGGCAGACAGTATCCTGATTATAAATATGGTGTGGAGGGTGATACACCTTCGTTTCTGAACGTAATTCCCAATGGTCTGCACAATCCTGAAGAACCGATGCAGGTGGGTTGGGGCGGTTATCATATTTGGACAATGACCAAGGACTCGACAACCTGTGCGTGGACCAGTTGGCAGGAGCCTGTGAAGAGCATCTCGGAAACGTATTACAGACAGTTCTATCCCTCACAACTTAACGACTTCATCGCCCGCATCGAATGGGCTGAGAAGGGACAGGGTAACCGCAATCCAGTAGCTGTCGTCAATGGTGAGAACGGAACTGATGCTATCGTCATCATGGCAAAGGCTGGGCAGACCATCAGTCTCGACGCTTCTGCGTCATTCGACCCCGATGGTGATGAGCTCACCTTCAAATGGTGGCAACAGGATGGCATCAGTCAGGCAAAGGCAACTGTCAGCAATGCCACTTCTTCGACAGTTAAAGTGGACATGCCAACAACTTTTGCAAACGATGAGATTCACATCATCTGCGAGGTACACGACCAAAGCAAGTACGCCTTGCCCGCTTATCGCAGAGTCATCATCAAACCGACAGAATGACGAATTTGAAATAGGTGCAGGTAATGACAAATTGATATAACGTAGTCTCATATCACTTTCCCACGCAACATTTATATAATCTTCACTGACAGCACTTTAAGTATTTGAACGGTACAAGTAAGATTTTTGCAAGTACAGTTCAAGCCGAGTGCAATGTCAAAACGTGTTTTTAACATTGCTGAGACGCAGCCTGTACTCGGCATAGTCAAGTACTCAAAGCCCGTCCAAAAAGCGCTTAAGTGTAATTCCAGTCTTTCAAAAGTCTGCGAAAGTGTCCACTTGACCTCTCGTTTGCAAAGGTAGGCAAATTCCTGCAAACGGAGGGCATTTTCATGTCTAAAAATCATTAAATCGGCAAATTTTTCCATAAAAGTTTGGAAGTTTGTCTAAAAATGTCTATTTTTGCAATCTGAAACATACATTATTGATATGTTATCTAATATTTTGATGTGTAAATTATCAGATTAGTATAGTTAGATATGGAGGATTATTCGGAATATTCAGCCCCAGAGTTAGTGAGGATGCTCGGCAGTCGATTTAAGGACTACCGACTAAGGGCTAACATGACTCAGAAAGAGGTGGCAGAGATGGCAGGGCTATCTGTGCTCACTGTCTATAGGTTTGAAAATGGCTCTGTCACGAACATTGCTCTCAGTTCATTCTTGCTGCTGTTGAAGGCCGTCGGTTGTATCAACGACCTCAGCGAACTGATGCCAGAACAGCCAGAGTCACCTTATTTATATAAAGAGAGCAAGAAGATTCAACGAGTAAGACATAAGCGGTCATGAGAGAAGTTTTGAAAGTATTCCTATGGGGACAGGAGATAGGACGTTTGGCGTGGCACGATGCCCG
>Ga0256405_10009460_pt1 | contig 13331 bp, 13 predicted proteins | sample RumenRJG_02DNA_FD_189096 | JGI IMG/M metagenome (GOLD analysis project Ga0256405, IMG submission 189096) | Bovine rumen microbial communities from Lethbridge, Alberta, Canada - RJG_02 | ecosystem: Host-associated > Mammals > Digestive system > Stomach > Rumen | place: Canada: Alberta...
AGACACTTCATATCGAAATTCCAAATGAGTATAGATAACTGCAAATAACAGTTTGTAGGGGAGTTCTGATACTCCCCTATAAAAATGGCTATTTATCAACTGTTTGTTGTGACATAGCCATTTATTTAATGATTTTTTAATAATTCCCCTGTTATAATACAGTTACAGTAAAACAGAGGAGGAAAAAATATGTATTTCGGTATATTGAAGCGTGACCTGAAAAGAAAGAAAACCATGAATACCATCCTTCTGATATTCATGATCCTGTCGGTGATGTTTGTATCGTCAAGCGTCAATACAATGCTGTCGGTAATGTCAGCAACAGACAGATTTCTTGATCTGTCAGAAGCGAATGATTACTTTGCCGCAACGATAGGTGAAAAGTCAGGCGAGGATGCTCTGAAAAAGCTTGATTCTCTCGACTGCGTAAGCTCGATAAAGAGTGAAAGAATCTTTTATTTCAACGAAAATTCCGTCAAATACAAAGGAAAAACAGCTGAAATATCCTCCAACGGTGTTCTGAACAGTGTTGACGATATCAGCATCAGGATCTACGACACAAATAAAAACGAGCTTACAAAGGTCAATGACGGCGAGATATATGTCAAAAGCAGCTTTCTTGAAAAGAATAATATACCCGTGGGCGCAGAAATAGAAATAACCTCCGGCGGATATACCGGAAAATTCAAGGTAAAAGGAACAGTACTTGATGTTCTTTTCGGCTCTGAAATGATGGGTACTCCCCGGTTTATCATAAGCCGGAATGAATTTGACAAATTTGTTCAGAGCAGTACAGACGAAAAATATGATATGTACAAGGGTACCATCCTTAATATATCAACAGATGACCTGAGCAAAGTGGAAAATATAGTCAGCGGTATTGATGGTATAGCCTTCACCGGAACACGGGATGTCATCAAGCTTACATATATCATGGATATGATAACGGCAGGTGTATTCCTTATCGTCAGTATCTGTCTTATAATCATTTCGCTGGTTCTGCTGAAATTCACTATCGGATTCACCATCAGCGAGGAATACCGTGAGATAGGTGTAATGAAGGCTATCGGAATCAGAAACAGCAAAATACAAAATTTGTATATGGTCAAATATCTTGCAATGGCAATCTTTGGTGCAGTGGTTGGATTTTTTGCGGGTATCCCTTTCGGAGATATGATGAAAGCCCAGTCCGCTAAAAATATAGTATCAGGTGATGGAAACGACATTTTTGTTAATCTGATCTGTTCGGCGGGGGTTGTTCTGATAATTGCATTATTCTGCCGCATCAGCACCCGAAAGGTTAAAAAATTCACTCCTGTCGATGCGATCCGCAACGGTGAAAGCGGAAAGCGCTACAAGAAAAAAGGTTTGCTGAGTCTTTCAAAAAGTCATACCAGACCTGTATTCTTTATGGCAGTTAATGATATCCTCAGCGGTTTCAGGCATTTTGCCGTGATGACAGTTACTTTTGTAGTCGGCATTCTGATGATAACAATTATTATCAATACCATCTCAACTGTACAAAGCCCGAAGCTGCTTGCATGGTTTTCAATGGCAGACTGTGATGTTACACTTGAAGATAAGGAGTGCATAGATAAATATAACCGTCCTGACGGGCAGAAGCTCAGATCGGACTATCTTGAGGAAATGGAAAAGACGCTTGCAGAGAACAATATTCCTGCCGAATGCTTCGGAGAAGCACTGTTCAAGCTATCTGTACAGAAGGGCGACAAAAAAACAGTCTCGCTTGCCTTTATCGGTTCAGGCACAACAACAGATCAGTATGCCTATATTGACGGAACACCCCCTGAAAGCGTTGATGAGATCGCAATAAGCTATATCACGGCAGACAAGCTGAATGTAAAGATCGGTGATACCGTAACCGTAAAAACTGGCGGTGAAAATGAGGAGTTCATTGTAACTGCATTGTTCCAGAGTATGAACAATATGGGTGAGGGCATTCGTTTAAGTGAAAAGCTCCCGATGGATTTTTCTAAGGTTTTAGGCTATTTCAGCTACCAGATAAAATTTACGGATAACCCCTCAGACACGGAGCAGAACGAAAGATATGACATAATAAAAAAGCTTTATCCCGATTACAAGTTTCGTACCGCAGGTGAATATCTTGACTATGCCATCAGCGGTGTAGCCGGTGCAATGAGCGGTACAAAGGACTTTATTATTCTTATGGTAATGATAATAAACATACTTGTTGTTGTTCTTATGGAAAAATCCTTCCTTACCAAAGAGCGAGGCGAAATTGCACTTATGAAAGCAATGGGCTTTAAAAATCATACTCTCATAGCATGGCAGACGATCAGGATAGCACTGCTGATGGCTGCGGCTGTGATAATAGCAATACTTCTGACTGATCCTCTGAGTCAGCTTGCGGTAGGCGGAATTTTCAGAACAATGGGTGCAAAATACATCGTATTTGATACAAATATTTTAGACGCATATATAATCTATCCCCTTGCAGTATTTGCCGTGACTGTGCTTGCATCAATGATAAGCGCATTGGGACTCAGGAGCATTTCTTCGCAGGAAGTAAATAATATAGAGTGAGGTAATTGATATGAAAAAAATACTTGAAGTAACAGACCTTTGCAAGACCTATGTTATAAACAAAAGACAGAACAATGTCCTTCGCAATGTCAGCTTTTCCATAAACGAGGGAGAGATGGTCGCTGTAATGGGGCCCTCCGGTTCGGGTAAATCCACTTTGCTCTATACTGTTTCCGGAATGGACAGAATGACAGCCGGGGAGGTCAGATTCAGCGGAAAGGATATTTCAAAGCTTAAACCGAATGATCTTGCAGAGCTTCGTCTTGATGAAATGGGATTCATTTTCCAGCAGATGTATATGCTGAAAAATCTTTCTGTAATGGATAATATACTTCTTCCTGCCCGTCAGTCAAAAAACAACCCCATGACATCAAAGGAAAAGTTTGAATACTGCCGTGAGCTTATGCACAAGTTAGGCATTATAGAGATTGCCGACAACGATATAAACGAGGTATCAGGCGGTCAGCTGCAAAGAGCCTGCATCTGCCGCAGTATGATAAACAAACCAAAGGTGATATTTGCCGACGAGCCGACAGGTGCGCTCAACCGTTCAAGCTCCGATGAGGTAATGGACGAGCTTTGTAAAATAAACAGTGAGGGAACAACTATCATGCTTGTTACCCATGACGCAAAGGTCGCTGCCAGATGTACAAGAGTATTGTATATTGTTGACGGCAATATCAAAGGGGAGTATAATAATACCGAAAGTGATATGCGAAAGCGTGAGCGCAGCCTTAACAACTGGCTCCTTGAAATGGGCTGGTGAATAAGTGTGGAGTTTGAAGAGTGGAGAGTGGAGTTGTGACAGATATTATTGTAGTAGAGGATAACATAGAAATGGCAGCTCTGCTGTGTGATTTTATCAATGCAGAAGGCTACAGCACGGCTCATTTCACAAGCGGCGAGGATGCTCTGAGCTTCTTTGAAAAAGAGGGTGCAAGGCTTGTTATCCTTGATGTCATGCTTACTGGAATGGACGGCTTCGGTGTATGCAAGAAAATACGAGAAAGCTCCAATACCCCGATAATAATTGTCAGTGCAAAAACCGAAAAGGATGATAAGCTCAACGGTCTGATACTCGGAGCGGATGATTATATAGAAAAGCCTTATGATATAGATATTCTTCTCGCAAAAATAAAAGGTATTTTTGCAAGGAGATATAATTCCGAAATTATCTCTGATGGATTTCTGAAAATCAACAAAAGCAAAAGAACTGTATACAAGGGTGAAACGCCTGTTGATCTGAATCAAAAGGAATTCGATCTGCTGTGCCTGCTAATGGAAAACAGCGGCAAAACGCTGGGTAAAGAAATGCTGTTCAATAAAATATGGGGCTTTGACAGCTTTTCCGAGCCTCAGACACTGACGGTACATATCAAATGGCTTCGTCAGAAAATCGAGGATGATCCCAAAAAGCCTGTTCATATAATTACAGTATGGGGTGTGGGCTATCGCTACGAGGTATAGGCTATGAAGGGTTATATCAGACTTTTAATTGCTGTAATTTCTGCACTTGCGGTTCTGTTTGCCGGTTCAACAATAATTCTGAATATGACTGATAAGGGTGACGAGGGTCGCCCTTATCGTGTTGAAGCAAAAAGAATTGCAGAGAAAATAGAAAATAACGAAAGCTATTCCCTTGATGATTACAGCTATATAACGGATGTCGTAAAAATCTCAGAGGATATCGAAACCGGAAACAATGATTATCTGATAAAAAATATCGGCGGGCATATTTACCGTTTTGATTATACATATCATAATGAAAACAAAAGTACCCTGACGGTTTTTTATCTGTGCTTTGGTATGATAAGTCTTTTTGTGATCTGTCTTATGGTATATATTTATTTCAGGATCATACATCCCTTTGAAAAGCTGAGTGAATATCCGACAGAGCTTGCAAAGGGCAATCTGACAAAGCCTCTCAAAGAGCAGAAAAACGGCTATTTCGGAAAATTTCTGTGGGGACTTGATCTTCTGAGGGAAAAGCTGGAAAAGCAAAAAGCAGAGGAGCTTGAACTGAAAAAGCAGAACAACACAATGGTGCTTTCACTTTCACACGATATAAAAACCCCTTTGGGAGTGATAGAATTATATGCCAAAGCACTTGAAAGGGGGTTGTATAAGGATGAAGAAAAGAAGAGGGAAATTTCTGTAAATATTCATGCCAAGTGTGAGGAAATACGAAGATATGTAGACGACATTGCAAAAACGGAAAGCGAGGAATTTCTTAGTCTTGATATAAATATGGGAGAATTTTATCTTTCTGAGCTTATCGGTACGGTAAAAAATTTCTATACCGAAAAGCTTGCCCTGCTTAAAACGGAATTTATTATTGACGGTCAGCCTGATTGTATTCTGTGCGGTGACAAGGAGCGTGCTGTTGAGGTCATTCAGAATATCATGGAAAATGCTGTCAAATACGGTGACGGAAAAAGGATATCCATAAGCTTTTCAAAGGAGGAGGACTGTCAGCTTATCCATATCTCAGACAGCGGGTGTACCTTATCTGACAGCGAGCTGCCGCATATTTTTGACAGCTTCTGGCGCGGCTCAAATACAGGCAGTCAGAGCGGAAGCGGTCTTGGTCTGTACATCTGCCGCACACTCATGATAAAAATGAACGGTGATATTTATGCCCGGATAAAAGACGGAAATATGATAGTTACTGCTGTTTTTTCGCAGGCATAGTTTCGGTTTATATCAAAATACTAAATCTTCTCACCGCCGGAATTGTTTGATGGTGAGGAGCCTGTAATTTTTTAATATGTTTTTAATATGCTATCCCTCAATCTCAATAACCACCCCCGACTTAAATTCCACCGTGAAATATTCGTCAAACACCGCAATTCTTTCAATCAGCCTTTTGACAAGCGTTTCATCAAATTCGGTAATTTCTGTAGACTGCTCACGGATGAAGTCCTGCAAGTCGGTGATGATTTTCATCTGTTCATCCTTGACAACACTGTCAACCTCGGACTGCTTTCGCATTTCTTTCAGGCGGATAATTTCATTTGCAATCGCATCGTAATCTTCTTTTTGATTAGCTTTTTTCAGCAGTTCCCTTTGCAGGTCGTGCAGTCGTTCATCAATGACCTCCGGGGAAAGCATATCGCTTTGCGTTATCACAGCTGTAATATTGCTCTGGAGCGTTTTCAGAAAATCGTCTTTTTTGCAGAGTACCCGATTGATAGCCTGTAATGCTACATTCCGCAAAAGCTCCTCGTTGACTGTCCGGCTGTGACAGGCACTTCCCGTTCCGTTCAATCGGTTGATACACCGCCATACGATTGATTTACAGCCACGATTGTTCCAATGCACTCTGCGGTACAGTTCGCCACACTCACTGCAAAAAACGATTTGTGCAAAACAATGATTCGCTGAATAGGTGCGTTTTTTGCCGCTTGGAACAGTCTGCACCTGCCTTCTGCGGACAAGCTCCTCCTGCACCAATAAAAATACTTCCTTTGATATAATGGCATCATGGTCGCCCTCAACATAGTACTGCGGCATGGTGCCGTTATTTTTTATTCTCTTTTTGGAAAGAAAATCAATCGTAAAGGTCTTTTGCAGAAGTGCGTCGCCTATGTATTTTTCGTTACGGAGAATTTTGTTGATGGTGCTTGTCCACCATTTTCTTTTGCCTGCACCTGTTAAAATGCCGTCCGCTTCAAGCCCTTTTGCAATCTTATCCATACTTTTGCCTTCGAGGTATTCTCTGTAAATGCGTCGGACAATTTCAGCCTGTTCCGGGTCTATAATCAGATGCCCGTCAGCGTCTTTTGTGTATCCGAGAAAACGAGTATGATTTACCTGAACCTGACCTTGCTGGTAACGGTACTGTAAGCCGAGCTTGATATTCTGCGACAGGCTCTGACTTTCCTGCTGTGCAAGGGAAGCCATTATGGTAAGCAAAACCTCGCCCTTAGAATCCATAGTATTGATGTTTTCCTTTTCAAAGAAAACAGGGATATTCTTCTCTTTCAAAAGCCGTATGTATTTCAGACAGTCCAGAGTATTTCTTGCAAATCGGCTGATTGATTTTGTAATAATCATGTCAATATTTCCTGACATACATTCATCTATCATGCGGTTGAATTCATCACGCTTTTTTGTGTTAGTTCCCGATATGCCGTCATCTGCAAATATGCCTGCAAGCACCCAGTTTGGATTCTTCTGTATAGATTCTGTATAGTGCTCAATCTGAACCTCGTAGCTGGTAGCCTGTTCATCGCTGTCTGTGCTGACACGGCAGTAGGCAGCTACACGGAGCTTCGGCTTTTCTTCCTGAGTGATATTATTTCCGACCTGCCTTTTTGCAGGAATAACCGTTATATTTCCCATTATCACACCTCACATTCGATAATGCTGTACAGGTATTCCGCCTGCTGTTTCGGATTATTGAATTGCTCTCTGATGTCAGGAATTGAGAATCTGGTATGTACTTCGATTTGATGTTTTTTTACTGTCATGTTCAGTCTGCCAAGTGCAGCGGCTCTTTTATACAATTCTTCCTGTGCTTTATCAAAGGTTACTTCATCTATTAAGGCAGGATAAAATTCATCTCCTATATAATGTTTTGTCGTTATTATTCTTTTTACCGTACCATGATAGGTTTTAATTCCGGCTGCTTTTGCTGCTGTTTGCAGGCTCATACCATTCAGATAATTGTCAAAAAGTTTACGGAGTTTCTCGGCGGCAGTTTCATCAATAACTGCTTTTCCGTTTTCGATTATATACCCATAGGGCGTGTGTCCCATATTGTCATATCCTTTCTTTCAATATCAAGCCGCATTTCAGTTCAAAGGCTATTTCATGCCTGGAATATACTGAAATGCGGCTTATTGTTTTTTCAAAGAGTTCATCGTCAAATTCATACAGCATTGCACTCTTTTCGGTAAAGTGCAGGAGAAAAAGTGCCTCATCTGCAAATGTCACCTTTCCGCTGACTGCTCTTTGAATTGCTTTTATTTCAGCATGATACTGCTTTGCCTGTGATACAAGCCTGTTCTTTTCTTCGTTAAACAACACTTGGTCGATATATCCCTGTGCCATCAACTTTGTCAGTGTTTCCTTATGTTCGGTATTTTGCATTAAAAGTGTTTGCAGTTCTTTTATTCTGTGCAGATTTGTGTTTTTATCCGCATCTCCGGCAGCCGCTGCGTAGGGTTTCAGAATCAGTTCATGGGCAAATATCAGCTTGTTTATCATTGTAACAAATGCTGCTTTCAGTTCATTGTCACGGATAAACTTGATAGGACAACGATTTTTATCTTTGATATGTGTTTTACAGCACCAGGCTATATAACCTTGATGTGTTCTTCTCTTAAAGGTACTGCCGCACTCACTGCATATAATTTTCCCCGAAAAGCAATATCTGTTCTGATATTTTTTGTCACCCTTTGAGATACCTTTTTCTCTGCTGTGCTGTTCAAGAAGTTTTTTGGCACTTTCAAATTCCTCTCGGCTAATGATAGGCTCGTGATGTTCGGACATGATATACATATTTTCCTGACCGTGGTTATGATGCCGATTAAGCTGTGAATCGGTATATGTTTTCTGAAACAGTGCGTCACCGACATATTTTTCATTTGTAATCAGACCGCATATAGTTGTGGAAGTCCATTGACCGTCTTTTTTGCTTGGTATCTTTCTGTCATTCAGTTCATCGGCTATTGCCTGTGTTCCTTTACCCGAAAGCACCTGTGCAAAAATCCATTTTACGATTTCTGCCTGTTCAGGTACGATTTCCATCCGCTGACCGTCCCACCTGAAACCATAAGGCGGAGAACTGATTTTATAAGTGCCGTTCAAAAAGCGTTTCTGTACCGACCATTTGCTGTTTTCTGATATAGAAACAGATTCTCCCTGTGCAATGCTGCTCAATATGGAAAGAAAAAGCTCACTCTCCATTGAACCTGTGTCCAGATTTTCTTTTTCAAAATAAATCGGAATGTTCAGGTCAAGCAGTTTCCTGACAAGCTCAAGACAGTCTGTGGTGTTTCTCGAAAAACGGCTGATGGACTTTGTAACAATAAAATCAATCTTGCCTGATTCACAGTCTGCTATCATGCGTAGCAGTTCGGGACGCTTTTCTTTTTTTGTGCCTGTAATACCTTCATCGAAGTATAGCCCTGCAAATGCCCAGTCATCACGGCTTGTGATATATTGTTCGTAGTGAATTTTCTGTGTTTCCAGACTTTCAAGCTGTGCATCGCTGTCTGTAGAAACACGGCAGTAAGCGGCAACACGTAGTTTTGGTTTGGTTCCCTTTTGAGTGCTGTCGATAAATGTAACTTTTTTCACCAGTATCACCTCTCTCGTCAGTGTGATATATTAACTCTGATTTGTTGTGTTATCAACAGTTTCCGGCATTATTTCTGCCAGAAAAGGAGAGAATGATTTACGGTTCAATTCGGTTAATTTGTTGAATTGTGCCAGGGAAATAAGTCCACTGTTTAACAATGCATCTGCTATTTTTTGTGCTCTGTAATAGTCAATATCCTTTTGAAATTGTTCAGCCGTAAAAAGATGTGCTGTGGAAATTCCTTTAAAAGATGCTGCAAGATGAGTATTTGATAAAACATTCTGTTCAGCCATAAAAATAACCTCCATTCCGGGAGACTGTGCTCTCACTTTACAATGGAGGTCAGGATGCTGTTTTGACGAAAACAGTGGACTATTATTGAAATAAATTATATTGGCTATAGGAACATTATTTTAGTTATAAGCATATAAAGTGTTATTTTCGATAAATGTTTTCTATAAATTATGTTTTACCACAAAAATATTTTGTAAATTCACATTATTTTATTAAATGCGACTAAATTTTTCGCATATTTTGTATAAAATAGTTCTTACAGATAATTGTCCCAAATATGACAATAAACTGTTTCAGCTGTATATTGCACCGATTGATCAACGATGGCTCAACGATGTACGGCAGAAAAATCAAATACTACCGGCTGACTATTGAGCGGAAGGCTGCAGATCGGAATGAAGGAATCTTCATGAAGACTGTGGTTAGTTTTTTATGCTTTTTGTCGCCTTACAATGATATTCCTCCATTCCGGAAACTGAATGGAGGAATTTTTCATGCAAAACAAAGAAGAACAGAAAAGGTACATCTATCTCAAGGCAGAGAAAAAATGGGTGGAGGTAAGCGAGGAATATTACAAAGAGCACATCAGGTTTTATGATACTTTTCGCAAGCGTCAGCAGTCACACGGTCAGTGCGTATGCCCGAAAAGTAAGTTCTGGCTCTGTGATGGAGATTGCTGTAACTGCGAGTTTCAAAGTGTCGGAGATACGCTGTCGCTTGACTACATAACCGAAAACGATGATGAAATGGGCTGCTCTCATATGGAATTGATTACTGATAATACACCAAGTGTTGAAAGTATAGCAGAAGACAAAATAGAACTTGAACATCTTTTTGCCCGTCTGAATGAATTGATGCCGGAGGCTGTTAAGATTGGTGAACTTCGTCAAAAGGGACTGTCTGATGAAAAAATTGCAGATAACATAGGAATTAAAAGAACTACATTTCTGTCACGAATAAAGAAAATCAAAGAGCTGCTTAAATCTGAATATCCCGATTTATTCTGAATCGTTATGATTCTTAAAAGTTTTTTGAAAAAAATATAAAATCCTTCGTCAAATTGCATTTCTCATCTCCATTGTAAAGTATAAGGAGCAAAACACTATAAGCTCCGGAACGGAGGTAATGTATATGCTTGTCAGAAACAAGGGAAATCCTGCTGATGCAGAGGCTATAGATGTACTGCTTGCTATAAGTGAAGTGTCGGCAAGAATGGCAAGAAAACTGTTAGCAATTTGTCAGACTACAAAACAGGAGAAGGGAGAAATCACTAATGAGCACAATGAGCGATATCTCGGCATTGCTCGATGAGATCAAAAGCTGCGGCAATACGCTTATCAGTATTTATGATGAGCTGCATAACCTGATCGACAACAAAGAGCCGGACGAGGAAAAGCCTAAGACAAAAACCCGCAAGAAAAGGACAAAGACGGAGGAAGCACCTGAGACTGTTCTGGAGGAGCAGCCCCCGGAAGAACCGCCCAAGCCGCTGACCTTTGAGGAAATACAGACAGCATTCGGAATGAAATCAAGGGACGGCTATACGGCAGAGGTAAAAGCACTGATTACAAAGTTTGGTGCGAAAAAGTTGTCGGAGATCGACCCAACTGACTATCCTGCACTGATTAAGGAGCTGGAGGTGATCGGCAATGCCTGATACACACGCTTTGCTTTCACCATCATCAAGCGAAAGATGGATATCCTGTCCGCCGTCTGTCAGAATGTCGGAGGGCATTGAAGAAAAGCCCAGCGAATATGCTGCGGAGGGTACAGCCGCACACAGCCTGTGCGAATATAAGCTACGAGAGATTCTCGGATACGAACAGCCTGACATCAGAGAAAACCTTGATTATTATAACAAGGAAATGGAAGACTGCACCGATTATTACCGTGACTACATAAACGAGTTACTCACGGAACATGACGAAAGAAAGCCGTTAATGTTCGTAGAACAGAGGGTGGATTTTTCCAGATTTGTCAAAGAGGGATTCGGCACTTCGGATTGTATCATTATCGATAACGATACGATCTTCGTAATTGATTTCAAATACGGCAACGGTGTAAGGGTCGATGCTCTGAATAATTCTCAGATGATGATATATGCCATAGGTGCTCTGGAGATGTTTGACGGCATCTTTGATATCAACCATGTTGTTATGACGATCTTTCAGCCCAGGCTTGAAAATGTCAGCACCTTTGAAATGACAAAGGACGAGCTTTATAACTGGGCTTTCACCGTTCTTAAGCCCGCAGCCGATATGGCATATCAGGGAGCCGGCACTTTAAAATGCGGTGATCATTGCCGCTTCTGCAAAGCAAAAGCAAACTGCCGTGCAAGAGCTGAATACAACCTTAAGCTGGCACAATATGATTTCAAAATGCCTGATACCCTTGAGGATATCGAAATAGAGAGCCTTCTCGGAAAGCTGGATGGCTTTATCAAATGGGCAGAGGGTATCAAGGAATATGCTTTGAAAGAGGCTGTAAAGGGTAAAAAATGGAACGGATATAAACTGGTTGAGGGAAAATCAAGCCGTAAATACACTGATGAGAAAAAAGTAGCAGAGAAGATCATAAAAGCCGGATACGACCCCTACGACAAGAGTGTTCTTGGTATTACGGCTATGGAAAAAATGCTCGGCAAAAAGAAGTTTGGAGAGCTTCTCAGCGGTCTTGTTGTAAAACCGCAGGGCAAGCCTACATTGGTACCGGAGTCTGATGCCAGACCGGAAATGAAAACGGCAGCCAATGCTGCAAAGGATTTTGAGGAGGACAAATAATATGAAGAAAAAGAGTACAAACCCGACAAAGGTCATCACAGGAGTACAGACACGCTGGAGCTATGCAAATGTATGGAATCCGAAGGCTATGGCTGAGGGTGCAAAGCCGAAGTACAGCGTCAGCCTTATCATTCCGAAATCGGATACAGTGACGATTCAGAAGATCAAGGCTGCGATAAAGGCAGCCTATGAGGAAGGACAGTCAAAGCTCAAGGGCAATGGCAAGTCAGTGCCTCCGCTTGCAGCTATCAAAACACCATTGCGTGACGGAGATGTTGAACGCCCTGACGATGAAGCATATCAGAATGCCTACTTCGTCAATGCGAACTCTCCTACAGCACCCGGTATCGTAGATGCGGACAGACAACCTATCATCGATACATCAGAGGTTTACAGCGGTGTTTATGGCAGAGCGTCAATTACCTTCTATGCCTTCAACAGTAACGGCAACAAGGGTATCGCCTGCGGTCTGAACAATCTCCAGAAGATCGCAGACGGTGAACCCCTCGGCGGCAAGACAAGGGCAGAGGATGATTTTGCTGACCTTGACGATGAAGATGATGACGATTTCCTGAACTAATGTAAAAGCAAAAGTACGGCGGTGGACTGTCCCACCGTCCGGAAATTGCGGAAGAAGGTGTTTTTAATGAAGCTCAGTATAGATATTGAATCATTTTCGGATGTTGACCTGACAAAAAGCGGTGTCTATAAATACGCTGAAAGTCCGAATTTTGAAATACTGTTGTTCGGCTATTCGGTGAATGACGGTCCTGTTCAGGTTGTTGATCTTGCCCGTGGTGAGAAGATACCCGACAGTATTTTGCAGGCTCTTTCTGATGAAGAGGTCACCAAGTGGGCATTCAATGCTATGTTTGAAAGAATATGCCTGTCGGTGTATCTCCGCAGAAACTATCCTCAGTATTTCAGATCATACAGTATAGATGAAGATACGGTAGGAGCTTATCTTGATCCGCACGGTTGGAAATGCTCTATGACATGGGCGGCATATATGGGCTTGCCGCTGTCGTTGAAATCAGTCGGTGAGGTGCTGAAGCTCACTGAACAGAAAATGGATGAAGGAAAAGCCCTTATCCGCTATTTTTCCATTCCCTGTGCACCTACAGCATCCAACGGCGGCAGGACAAGAAACCTTCCCAAACACGATAAAAGTAAATGGTTGTTATTCAAAGAGTACAACAAGCGTGATGTAGAAGTAGAAATGGCTATTCAGCAGAAGCTGCACAAATTTCCTGTGCCTGATTTTATCTGGAACGAATACTGGCTCGATCAGGAAATAAATGATCGCGGCATCAGAATTGATATGGATGTTGTAAGAAATGCTATCCGTATTGATGAAATTACAAGAAATAACCTTATGGATGAGA
>Ga0256405_10009461_pt1 | contig 13330 bp, 13 predicted proteins | sample RumenRJG_02DNA_FD_189096 | JGI IMG/M metagenome (GOLD analysis project Ga0256405, IMG submission 189096) | Bovine rumen microbial communities from Lethbridge, Alberta, Canada - RJG_02 | ecosystem: Host-associated > Mammals > Digestive system > Stomach > Rumen | place: Canada: Alberta...
ATGTTCCTCCTATATGAACCGAAGCGGATCCTTCGGCGATGCAGCTTTTCCAGTGCTGAGCCTTTGACAAACTGCCGCTATGCGGCGGGCCCGCTCCCATATGAACCGAAGCAGGTCTATTTAAGAAGTGAGTTTTTAATCTCCGGATAGTTGACTGGCTGTAAGTGTTTCCATTCGGTCTTTCGGCACCGTGATATTTCCGGTGCGCATATTTGACAAATCGACGCTGCGCGTCGAGCCCGCTCCTCTGCGAAGTACATGCTGACAAAACTATAACCAAAATGGCGTTTTTGTCCAATAAAAATGGCGATTAAAGACTAACTTTGCCGGAATGCCGGTGATATAATCTCACCCGATGTTGGGGCGGTCAATGCCGCCGGGGACATCATCACTGACATACTCAGAGAAAGGCAATTACATGATGAAGCGTTTATTCAAGAGTCATTTCTTTCTGGGTCGGATGGCCGACCGTACGGACGATGAATTCATCGACCATGTGAATGAGACGGTTGAGATCAAACCGGAAGGAATCCGCTGGTTTTGCGGAATGCACGACCTTGATTCAAGCATTACCTGCCGGATGCTGTAAGCGATCGGCAGACAACTGAACGGGAACGGGAAACCGCTCCCGTTTTTTATTGTGTCCGGAAATCAGGAAACCTCATTGCCGGCCCGTTTCTGGAGGGGATGGAAGAAGAGGAGGAGCGTAAGGAGCATCAGGCCGCCCCAAAGCCCATAGACAAAGGGAATGCCGGTCCGGTCTGCGATGAATCCGCCCAGCAGCGTTCCGACGATGCGGGCGGCACCGAAGGAAATCATCTGGTAAAGGCACTGGGCACTGGCCTGCAGTTCCCGGCGGCAGAATTTTCCCAGGTACATGAACGGAATGAATTCAAAGCAGGAGAGATGAAAGATGGAGAGCATCTGGGCCAGAACGATGGCACCGGGTGCCCGAAGGACGGAGAGAAGAAAGAAGCGGACCGCGCCGGTCAGAAGGCCCAGCTGCAGCCAGCGCCAGATGGAAAAGCGCCGTATCAGCCGGTCTGCAAACAGAAGAAACGGAATTTCGAGGATGACCGACAGGGTGTTAATGAACCCGGTAACGGTATTGCCGACGCCCAGATCGCCCAGGTGCTTGGAGAAAAAGGACAGATTGAACTGGTGGCCGATACTGGCCAGGAAGACGATGAGGAACAGAAGGAGAACGTTTTTGTCCCGGGTAAATTCCGCGAAGGAAACCTTCCCGCCGCCGTGCTGGTGCCCCCGAACATCCGGCAGGATAGCAGCGGCGGCTGCAGCCAGCAGCAGGACAGTGCCCATGGCGGGATACAGTCCCCGAAGAGAACCGGAGAGGAGAAAGCCTGTGGCAAGGATGCCCACCTGATAGCCGATGGTCCCCATCATGCGGACAGGTCCGAAGCTGTGTCCGTGTTCCGCGGTATACTCGATGCAGATGGAATTTCCCACAGGGGAGACGGGGAGGTAAAAGGTGTTCTGCAGGAGCAGGACCAGAAGCAGCGGTATAAACTGCGCGGAGGCAGGCAGCACCAGGTAGCACATGACGCCGGCCAGAATCAGGGAGATTACGACGATGGAACGCTTGTAACGGGAACGGTCGGCCAGAATGCCCCAGAAAGGCTGCATGAACAGACCAACCAGCGCCGTAACGGAGGAGATGAGCCCAATCCTGCCATCTGTCAGTCCGATGTCCCCGTAGAATTTTGGGGCGAACGTGGTCATTCCCATGGAAATAAAATTGATCCCGTAGAACAGGTACAGGGTAAACAGCTTGTTGTCCTTCCTCATGATCATAACACCTCACGGATGACCTTTGTCAGCGGTCCGGTCCTGCCTGACCAGGCGCCGCTGCGCGGCAGGGCAAATATCAGGGATTTGCTCGTATTACTCGGGCGGAAGGTTTCGCAGACAGGCTCATTATAACGATCTTTCGGCGGATATACAAGGGTGCTGAACGTGCATGTGCGGGGAAGACCGGAGAGTTTCAAAAAGTCGTCATTAAAACATGCAGATGGTCCCGGCAGAATCCACTCTGCTCAGGCGGGACGAGGGTTCTCATTTTTCATTCCCGGAGTTCATCCTTTGTGGAGGGATGCGCGGGGATTTAGAAATTTAGAAATATCACACAAAAGTATTGCATTATCTAAGCTAAAAATGTTAAAATATTAACTGATTTGCAAAACTGCATCTGTAAGGATGCATGAGGAGGAAAGGATTTTGAGTACATTTTTACAGGCATGTGTGAATGGACTCCTGATGGGAGGATTCTATTCACTCATGGGAATGGGACAGAATGTTATCTTCGGCGTCATGAAGATCGTTAACTTCTGTCATGGCGAAATGCTCATGGTTGGTATGTATCTGACATACTTTCTGTGTACGACCTTTGGACTGGATCCGTATCTCTGTGTTCCGCTCGTTGCCATCATTATGTTCTTCCTTGGTGCGGTAATTCAGCATACCCTGATCACGCCCTCGCTGGGGACAAAGAGCTTTACCAACCTCCTGTTCCTGACGGTCGGTCTGGGACTGCTGCTCTCAAATGGCGCACTGGTTCTGTTTGGCTCGGAATACCGGACCATTCCTACCAGCTACTCACAGGTGTACATCAATCTGGGACCGGTTACCCTGGCACTGCCCCGGCTGATCAGCTTCGGCGTGCTGATCGTCGTGTCCATTGCTCTTTTTGCTTTCCTCAAGTATTCCACCATCGGCAAGCAGATCCGCGCGGTATCGCAGAACCCGGTTGGCGCTGAGGTGGTCGGCATCAACACCAAGCGGATTTACATCCTGACCTACGGCCTGGGAACGGCACTGGCCGGCATCGCGGGCGCGCTTTTGACCGGCTTTTATACCATCTTCCCGACGGCGGGCGCCAGCTTCGGCTTCCGTGCCCTGATCGTCGTGGTCGTGGGCGGCCTGGGCTCCATTCCGGGCGCATTCTTCGCCGGCATTTTCCTCGGTCTTCTTGAAACCATGGTGGCACTGTTCATCAGCCCGTCCTACAGTGACCTGATCGTTTTCGTGACGTTCATTGTCATTCTGGTTGCACGTCAGTTGATTATTATCAGGAGGAAATAAGAATGAGCGAAAAGAGAAAAGCGGTTCGCACATATCACAGGAATCTGGCGATCGTGCTGGGGATTCTGCTCCTGATATTTGTCTGCATTCCGTTATTTGTCAAATCTCCGTATATCCTGAACATCTTTGTACTGGTATTCTACATGTCCACACTGTCCATGGCCTGGAACCTGCTGGGCGGCATGACCGGACAGAACTCTCTGGGCCACGCGGCCTATATGGGCCTGGGTGCCTATGCCAGCTGTCTGCTGATTACAAAGGCGGGCATCAATCCATGGTTCTCCGCCATCCTCGGCATGGTGATTGTCGGACTGGTGGCCGGCATTATCTTCTATCCCTGCTTTATTCTTAGGGGTCCATACTTCACCCTGGTGTCCATCGCCTTTGGTGAGGCGCTCCGGCAGTTTATCATCAACTCCGCCTTCTTCGGCCGTGCCAGCGGTGTCGGTCTGCCTTTCGGTCGGGATTCCTGGTTGAACTTCCGGTTTGGCAGCAAGATTCCCTACTATTACGTCGGTCTGGCCATGCTGCTGCTGGTGTACCTTCTGATGAAGAAGATTGAACGCTCCAAGATGGGCTATGCGCTGCGCACCATCCGTGAGGATGAGGACGCGGCGGCGGCCATCGGCATCAATCCCACGCGCTATAAGATCATGGCGGTGGTGGTTTCGGCCATGGTAGCGGCCCTGGTCGGTTTCTTCTATGCCAGTTATATCCGCTATATTGATCCCGAGCTGATGGTTCTGGCCAAGTCCACCGAGTCCGTGCTGCCGGCCGTTGTCGGCGGTGCTGCCTATGTGGAAGGACCGCTGGTTGGCGGACTGATCATGATTCCGCTTTCCGAGTTCCTGCGGGCCAAATACAGCTCCATCCTGCCCGGCATCAACATGCTCATGTACGCCGTGGTGCTGTTGGTGGTCATTCGCTTCCGGCCCACGGGCATTCTCGGCTGGTACATGCACAGCAAGCTGAAGACCTTTGTGGACACAAAGATCCTCCGGAAACCGCCGGTTGAGGTCCTTGAGGAAGTGGAACTGGCGAAAATGAGCGGGAAGGAGTGAGAGGGATGAGCGATTCAAAGATTATTGAGGTTCAGCACATTACCAAACGGTTCAAGGGTCTGACGGCCGTGAAAGATGTTTCCTTCTCGGTCCGTGAGGGTGGAATTACCGGAATGATCGGACCGAACGGTGCCGGGAAATCCACAACCTTCAATATGATCTGCGGCTATTATCCGCCGACAGAGGGAAAGATCTTCTACAAGGGTCAGGACATCACGGACAAAAGAGCCTACGAATATACGAACATGAAAATTGCCCGGACGTTCCAGATCATGAAGCCGCTGAAAAACCTCAGCGTGCTTGAAAATGTGGTGGCCTCCTCCTATTTCGGCCATGCGGCGGCGAAGAATGAACGGGAGGCCAAGGAACGGGCCATGGAGATTCTGCAGTTCACCGGCCTGTATGAAAAGCGCCATATCCTCTCAAAGGACATGGGAACACCGGACCAGAAGCGTCTTGAAATGGCCAGAGCCCTGGCCACGCGCCCGGAGATGCTGTTCCTTGATGAGAACATGGCCGGACTTAACCCGGCGGAAACAGAAGCGGCGATTCAGCTGATCCGGAAAATCAATGAATCTGGCGTGACCATTTTCCTCATTGAGCATATCATGCAGGCCGTGGTCAGCCTCTGCGAAGAGGTCATTGTGCTGCATCACGGGGAGAAGATTGCAGAGGGAACACCGGCTCAGGTCATGAATGACCCCTATGTCATGGAGGTTTACCTGGGAAAGAAGGAGGGCGCAAATGCTTAAGGTTGAAGGATTGCGCGCCGGTTACGGTGCTGTGAATATTCTCTGGGATGTGGCCTTCCATGTGGACGATGGCGAGATTGTGGCCATCCTGGGTTCCAACGGTGCGGGCAAGACCACCATGGTCCGGACCATTACCGGCATGATCCGTGCCTCGGCCGGATCGGTGAATTTCAACGGGGAGGAACTGGCCCGGCACAATTCCCGTTATATCCTGGATAAGGGCATCGTGCAGGTGCCGGAGGGGCGCCAGCTCTTTACCGAGATGACGGTCCTTGAAAACCTTGAAATGGGGGCTTTCAACAAGCAGCGGAAGGAACATTTTGCTGAAAACCTCCGAATGGTGTATCAGTGGTTCCCGAAACTGGAGGAAAGAGCCAAACAGGCGGCGGGGACGCTGTCCGGCGGTGAACAGCAGATGGTTGCTGTGGCCCGGGCACTGATCGGCATGCCGAAACTGTTGATTCTGGATGAACCCTCACTGGGCCTGGCGCCCAATATCGTGGATGACATCCTGAATGTGGCCTCCACACTGGTTAAGCAGAACGGCATCTCCGTTTTGCTGGTTGAACAGGACATTACCAAGGCACTGGCCTGTGCCAACCGCGGCTATGTCATTGAAAACGGTCACATCGCACTGGATGGTACATCGGCAGAACTGGCTGCCAATGACCATGTCAAGAAAGCGTATCTTGGAATCTGAATCATCGTTGTTAGCACCGTGGCAGTTCGGTGTTTAACATAAAAAATTTTAGGAGGACGAACATGAAGAAGCTCATTTCCATTCTGAGCATCATTGCAGTGCTCGCAACACTGGTTGTTGGTCTTGCCGTGGCTGATGAAGCTCCGATTAAGATCGGCACCATCTATGCCATGTCCGGCGGAAACGCCGCCATCGGCGAGAACATTCTGCGCGGTATTGACTTTGCTGTCGCTGAGATCAATGCCAAGGGCGGCGTCAATGGCCGTATGCTCGAGGTTGTTCGCGGCGATCATGCCGGCGATCCTGCCCAGGGCAAGTCTGAGGCTGAGCGCCTCATCACACAGGAGCATGTCGATGTCATGATGGGCTGCCATATGTCCACGGTCACCGAAGTTGTGGCTCAGGTGTGCACCCAGTATGGTGTTCCGATGATCACCGCTATCTCCACCCTGGACCGTCTGAGCGATCCGGATCACGAGGCGATGGATTATTTCTTCCGTCTCTGCCCGCTCAACTCCGTCTATGTTGAGGATATGCTCAAGTATCTGAAGGACACGGCTACCCAGACCGGCGAGGAAGTAAAGACCATCGCGATCTTTACGGACCGCGCGGCTATCGGCCAGGAGCTGATCCGCTGCGTCGACCTGTTCAAGGACAAGTATGGCTTTGAACTCGTTGCGACCGTTGACTACAGCAGCAACGCCACCGACCTGAGCGCTCAGGTACTGGCTCTCAAGAAGGCCAATCCCGATGCAGTTCTCTGCGACTCCTATATCGGCGATGCCACCCTCTTTGTGCAGACCCTGAAAGCCCAGAACTACACCCCGAAGCTCATCGTGGCCAAGGCCAACGGCTTCACCGATCCTGCTTTCATCAGCAACCTCGGTAACCTTGCCAACGGCGTGGCCTCTGTTGTTGAGTTCAACCCTGACCTGATCAACGGCAAGGAGATCAACGAAGAGTTCAAGGCACAGTATGGCGTCAACATGAACGGCCACTCTGCCGAGTCCTACACCGTCGTGTGGATTTTCAAGACGGCCATTGAGGCTGCCGGTTCTACCGATGGCGCTGCTGTCCGTGACGCGATCGCCAAACTGGATATCCAGGGCGAGTTCCCGGGCGGACGCAAGATCATTCTGCCGTATGACCGCATCCACTTTGAGAACTATGATCTGGCCGGCGTTCAGCACTACAGAGACAATACCTCTGCATCTGTTGCTATCGCGCAGGTTCAGGACGGCGAGTGGAAGACCGTATGGCCGTTCGACTTCACCGATACCAAGGTTCTCTATCCGGCTCCGCTGCAGTAACAGCATATCGTATCCCTAACTGCTAAAATCATGCCGCCCATTGGGCGGCATATTTTGCGTGTTCTGGAAAGCCAATGGGCGATTTCGTTCGTATAATTTACTGAGACGATTTTTTCGGGACAAAATCGGATGAATGTTTCGTCTTATAGATGTGACAAACACAAAATGAGGAGGATCACATGAACAGAAAATATACAGCCCTGGTGGCAGCGCTTTTGCTGGCTGTCATGATCGTTGTTTCGGGAATCGCGGAGGAGGATCTCTTTTCCAAAATTCAGGGAAAATGGTTTGAGTTTTCCAGCGGCGTGGGTGCATGGAGCACCGAACTGATTATGGATGCGAATGGCGCATTTGCCGGAAATTTCCATGATGGTGAGATGGGGGAAACCGGTGAGGGATATCCAAACGGCACCGTATATGGATGCACCTTCCACGGACAGTTTTCCGATCCCGAAAAAGTGGATGAAACCACATGGAAGGTAAAGATCAAAGTTGAGATGGATGAGGGTCAGGTGCCTGAGGCTATTGAGGATCAGATCCGGTATGTGACTGCCCCGCCTTACGGCCTGGAGAAGGCGGAGACGGTGATGATCTATGAAACCGGTACGCCGATTGAGAAACTGCCCGAGGGCTTTATGTCCTGGTCGCATATGCAGGAAGTGGATCCGGATGCAAAGACGCTTCCTTACTATGGAATCTGGAATGAAACGGATGATGCCGGCTTTGTCTCCATTGATGAGGCGCAGAATATGATGCTGACCATCGCCGGCGGATGGACCCCGGCTGCGGATCCGACCATCACGGATGAGGTGAAGGCATTACTGGACAAGGGAATGGAAGGACTGGTGGGAGTCAATTACACCCCCGTGGCCTATCTCGGTTCACAGGTCGTCTCCGGCACCAATCATGCTATTCTCTGCCAGGCAACGGTAGTCTATCCCGGTGCCACACCGTACTTTGTCATTGTCTATCTCTACGAAGATCTCCAGGGAAATGTCTCTCTGATGAATATTGCCGATTTTGATGTCGGGATGTTCTGCAACTACGGCGCGGACTAAAGGTCCATGCACGCGCTTTTGTGAAAGGCGCAGGGCAGAATGTCAAAACGCTGTACGTTCTGCTATCTGCAGAATGTTGAAAAAGCCAGCCTGTGAGGGCTGGCTTTTTCTGCTGTCTGTGGCTTTGTCCTTAAAGCATTTTGATCGTTCAGGTATCGTCCTCCAGCTGCCGGAAGGCAACGCGGGCAATCTGATTTCCCGGGAAGATCATTTCAATCGTGTACCATTTGACCTTGACGCCGTTTTCATACTTTTCAATGACCTGTACCGCTTTGCGAAGATCAACGCTCAGGGAGTCGATTAGTTTTTGCGCATCCTCGTTGATGGTGAAGCCGGAGGCGGCAGCTGCCTCGCCAAAGCCTGCTTTTATCATGACGACCAGGAGCTTTCATGCGTTTATTGATCCCTGTTGCCTGGACGGCAGTCAGTCATGCTGCAGGCCGTGGCCGGGATTTGCCCGACATTGAGGTTGGGCAGATGCCTGGAACGGGGAAAAGTGCATTAAAGTCCAAGATCCTGCCAGGCATTCTGCAGGGATGCAATGATGTTGAGGTGCTGCGGGCACTGGGCCTCGCAGGCACCGCAGCCGATACAGCGGTCAGCGCCGGCGTTCGCAGAGAGAATCGCTTTAAGGTTGCCGTCTTCTTTTGGATCGGTATTGTACAGGGATGTCTTGTTCCATACGGCGAAGGTGCCGGGGATGTTGACGCCGTTGGGACAGGGCATGCAGTAGCGGCAGTCGGTGCAGCCGATTTTGGTGCGGCTCAGATAGGCAGCGCGGACATCGTCCATGAGTTTCAGTTCCTCGGCGGACATGATGCCCGGCTCTACGGTATCAAAGATGCGCAGGTTTTCATCCACCTGTTCCATTTCATTGCAGCCGGAGAGGACAACGGCTACCTCGGGATGATTGCACAGCCAGCGGAAGGCCCATTCCACAGGGGACCGTTTGACCGGGAACTGATCGTACAGTGCCTGGACGTTGTCCGGGGCCTTGGCAAGGCGTCCGCCAAGGAGGCCTTCCATGATGACCACCGGAATGCCAAGCCGGCCGGCCAATTCAAGCCCTTTGGTTCCGGCCTGGTTGTTAATGTCCATGAAATTGTACTGAATCTGGACCATGTCCCAGTCGTTGGCCTTTATGATCTTCTCAAAAGCGGGATAATTATCGTGGAAGGAGAAGCACTTGTAACGGATCTTCCCCTTTTGCTTCAGCTCCTCAAAGAATTCCGGTGCACCAATGGCCTTAAAGCGTTCCCAGCGTTCGGCATTGACGGCGTGCATCAGGTAAAAGTCGATGTGGTCGGTCTGCAGTTTCCGCAGTTCTTCCTCGAAAAGGGCTTCCATTTCAGCTCGGTTATGGACATGGTCAATGGGCATTTTGGTGGCAATCATGACCTTGTCACGGTAACCGTCGCGAAGGGCTTTTCCGAGGACGGTTTCAGATGTTCTGTTCAGGTAGACGTAAGCGGTATCGATATAGGTGACGCCGCCGTCGATGGCATGACGGATGAGGGAGATAGCTTTCTGCTCATCAATGGTGCTGTCGCCGGATGCCGGACCATTGAAACGCATGCAGCCAAGGCCGAACGCAGAGCCGGTGATTCCAAGCTTGCCAAAGGAACGGTATTTCATGCGGGACCTCCTGTCAAAAGGGAAAATTTACCACTGGGGATGAATCAGGTCACGGAGATAGCGGTTGTAAATATCGGTAACTGCGTTCATCTGAGCATCGGTCAGGGGAGGAAGTTCGCCGGCACGGACGTTTTCAAGCACCTGCGTGGCTTTGCTGGCCCCCGGAATGACGACGCTGACCTCGGGATGCATGAGGATCCAGCGAATGGCAATGGGGGCCAGATCGGCGGTGCCGAACACCCGCTTGAGTTCATCCGCGGCCTCAATGCCCAGTTCATAGGGAACACCGGAGAAGGTCTCACCCTTGTCAAAGGAAGCGCCGTCACGGTTGAAAGTCCGGTGATCCTTGGGGCCAAAGGAGGTTTCCCTGGTATAGCGCCCGGTCAGGATGCCGCTGGCCAGCGGAACACGGGCGATGATGGCCACATTCTTTTTGGCGGCCATGGGGAAAAGGGTATCCAGGGGCTTGAGACGGAACATGTTGAAAATGACCTCCATGGCGGAGATGTCATAATCCATGGCGGCCAGGCCTTCCTCGACCTTCTCAATGCTGACGCCATAACCGGCAATTTTGCCTGCTGCCTTCTGCCGCTCAAGTTCGGCAAAGATGTCATCCCTGCGGAAGACGGGGGTGGGCGGGCAGTGCAGGAGGATCATGTCAAGCTTTTCGAGTTTCATCCGGCTGAGACTTCCGTCAATAAATCCGGCAATGGCCTCGGGCGTGTACATTTCGGCCGTATGAGGATTGAGACGGCGGCCGCATTTGGTGGTGATGTAGAAGTGATCCGGGCGGCCAGAGACGTATTCGCCGATGGTTTCCTCACTTTTTCCGCCATTGTAAACGTCGGCGGTATCGATAAACGTGATGCCGGCAGAATCGGCTGCCTCAAGAATCCGCATGGCCTCCTCGTGGTTGAACGGGTCGCCCCAGCGGGTGCCCAGCTGCCAGGTGCCAAGGCCGATTTCACTGACTGCACGGCCGCTTTTTCCAAAAATACGTGTTTTCATAGTGACCTCCTCTAAGCACCGAAATCGGGTGTTTCGGCATTGTAATGACTTGCAAACCGACGCGCCTGCGCCGGAGGAACGACGTTACTTGTGGGTTTTAGCGATTTGCACGCCTGTGGGCCTGCGCCGGGACAGGACAGACCATTCAGGTGTGCCAGGGCATCCGCTCCGAGAAAACTGCTGCAAAGGGATTGTCCTGTGCCTGACGGCTGAGCAGGGTAAAATAGGCATCCTCCAGGGCTTCCTCAAGGGGATAGGGACTGGGGCCGCCGGCCAGGTAGTCCTCCATGTCAAAAAGGATGGAAGCGATGGCAAACTCATCCTGGATCGTGTCCGGGGCAAGTTCGGCGGTAAAGGTGCGCCGCCTGTCCCGAAGCGCCTGGGTGTCCAGACAGCGGTAGCGTTCGGGGAGGACGGGGGTAAGTGAGAGGCGTTTCGGTTCATTCTGCTCATCCAGATACAGAATCTGACAATCGCTCCATTCGCCCCGGGTGCCGCGGACACAAAGATGGCGGGACCGGATGTAGGAACGGTACTGAACCGGGCAGAAATCGTAAATGGCCTGCTTGCCGGACCTGAAGGCAATATGAACGGTGCTGCGCATGCCGGTATTGGTCCGCCCGTCCCAGAAAGCGCTGTTTCTTGAATCGGTGTCGACATAATCCGATGAAAAGCATGTTCCGTGCAGCACGAACGGTTCTGACTTCCCGCCAAGCAGTGCCCGGCGGATAAAGCTCATGGCATGGTAGTCATGCAGCAGGGAGATGTACATGGAGGCGGGAGCGCCGATGAGGCCCTGCCAGACAAGGTCCAGTCCGGCGGCGAGAAGAGGCTGGCGGTGATACTGCTCGCAGCAGACAATCCGGTCCCCCTGCAGGTGACGGTTCCACAGCCGGGTTAGTTCCTCAGTGGTGTCCCCGACCGGTGTTTCCGCGACAACGGGAATCCCCCGGTCAAGCCATTCCTCCGTCACCTTTGCGATATTGGCCCGGTCGACGGCAATGACGGCGAAGTCCGGCCGGAATGGAATGTCATCCGTATGCCAAAACGCTTCAAGCCCGGTCTGCGTATGCATGAGGCTGGCTTTTTCCTGTGAGCGGCACAGGTAGACGGCCCGGAAAAGGTCCGGATAGGTCCGGGCAACTCTGGCATAATACTGGGAACGGTAACCGGATCCGACAATGACAAAGGACAGCAATGGACATCCCTCCTCTTTTGCGGTGGCAGGCCAACTTTTTTGGGCAAACTCTGCCCCGATTGTATATGAGTTTTTCTTGATTTTCCGCTGAAATTGAACTATAATTTGGACGAATTACGGAATTTTCAACAGTAAAGGAGGGGGAAAATGCAGCCGGAGAAATATTTGGATGAACGTGGAACGGAATGCGTGCATGCCAATACGATGCTCCGCCCACAAAGCTTCTCAATGTCTGGCAATCACTGTCACAGCTGCTATGAACTGTATTTTGTGGAAAACGGGGAATGCTGTTTCCTGATTGAGGATAATATTCATGATCTTCATGCGGGTGACTTTATCCTTGTCCCGCCGATGGTGCTGCACTATACACGGTATCCATCCTCCTCCTGCCGGCGCACGGTCATCTTTTTCCGTCTTGAGGATGTGGACAGTGACGTGCAGGAACATATGCCGGATCCGGAACACTTTTTTACGGAGCCCCAGATTTTTCAGGTGCCGGCCGCTTACCGGGAACAGATTTCCGGGTGCCTCAGGCACATGCTCTCAGAGGAGAAAATCAATGATACCCGCTCTGAACTGCTGCGGAAATTTTATCTGCAGGGCCTTCTGCTGCTTTGCAGCCGCGTCTGTCTGTTCCTGCAGGGCCTGCCGGACCAGATCCATACGACGGATCAGCAGATTCTCGAGGCGGCCCGGTACATCAGCGGACACTATATGGACATGATCACCACCCAGGATGTGGCGCAGGCGGTCGGGTTCAGCCCGAACTATCTGAGCCGGAAATTCCGGCAGCTGACGGGCATCGGACTGCATGAGTATCTGGTTTTTATCCGGCTGCATCATGCGGCACAGGAACTGCTGTCGACCACGGATTCCATTACCACCATCGCCATTCGCTGCGGTTTTTCAGACAGCAATTATTTCAAGGATTCGTTTAAGAAAAAGTACGGTGTTACCCCGAGAAATTACCGGAAAATGAGCTGATCCCGGGTGGTCCGGGGCGGCTTTGCCGCAAAGCGGCAGACTGGAACAATCAGATCTCAGAAAAAACCAACGTTGGGTCCCGGGAGGACACGGATATGCATTTTACCAAAATGGAAGGGCTCGGAAACGATTATATCTATGTCAGCCTTTTCACGGAAAAAGTGGAAAAGCCGGAGAAACTGGCCGTGCGCATCTCGGACCGGCACTTTGGCGTGGGCAGTGACGGCCTGGTGCTGATTGCCCCCAGCGAAACGGCGGATGTGCGGATGATCATGTACAATGCCGACGGGTCGAGAGGAAAAATGTGCGGCAACGCGGCCCGGTGCGTCGGCCGGTACGTCTATGAGCGCGGACTGGTGCGAAAGGAAGATCTGCGGCTTGAGACGGACTCGGGAATCAAGTCCATTCACCTTCACGTGCAGGATGGCCGGGTAAGGGAGGCAACGGTGAACATGGGGGCGCCGGTTTTTGACCGGAAGCAGATTCCCTGTACCCTGAGTGATACAGGGAAAAGCGTTCCGGTCC
>Ga0256405_10009462_pt1 | contig 13329 bp, 14 predicted proteins | sample RumenRJG_02DNA_FD_189096 | JGI IMG/M metagenome (GOLD analysis project Ga0256405, IMG submission 189096) | Bovine rumen microbial communities from Lethbridge, Alberta, Canada - RJG_02 | ecosystem: Host-associated > Mammals > Digestive system > Stomach > Rumen | place: Canada: Alberta...
CGCGCATCATGATGCCTCGGGGACGCAGGATGCCCGTCAGCTGCTCTTCGGGAGTTAGCAGGTCGTCATCCTCCAGCTCATAGTCGGTAATGCCGAGGGCTTCGAGCACCTGCCGCAGCGCACTCTCGTTGTCCTGCGGTACGACGTGTTTCTGCTGCTGCAGCCCCAGCCGTTTATAGGTCTTCTCGTTCACCTCGGCCATCGCAGCCTTCTCAGCTGCCCGCCGCTTGTTGATTTGGTTGATATATACTGCCATAGTCTATTCACTCTTCATAAGATCCCTGTACATGCCTTCCTGCTCTATGAGTTCTTCGTGGCGGCCTCGCTGCAGTATCTTGCCCTGGTCCATCACGATAATCTCGTCGCAGTCGCGGATGGTCGACAGACGGTGGGCCACAATGATCTGCGTGGGTCCCATGCGTCGGATACGGCGCATTACCTCGTCTTCGGTCTTCGGGTCGAGGGCGCTGGTAGCCTCGTCCATAATCAGAATGGCCGGCTCCTTGGCGAGGGCCGTAGCCATCTCTATGCGCTGGCGCTGACCACCTGAGAAGTTCTGTCCGCCTTTCACCATCTTCGTGCCGAAACCTTCAGGGCGGCTTACAATGTCGGCGCGAATCTGTGCATCATTGCAGGCCATCATCATCGTGAAGTCCTCGATAGAGGGATCCCACATGCGGATGTTCTGGGCCACGGTGTCGTCGAAGAGCACCACGTTCTGGTCGATGACGGCCACAGAGTTGGTCAGTTCCTCGTTCGAGATACTCTCTATAGGTCTGTCGTCGAAGAGAATTTCTCCGCTCCAGGGTTTGTAAAGGCCGCTGATAAGCTTGGCCAGTGTACTCTTGCCACAGCCCGAAGATCCTACGAAGGCCACCGAGTGGCCCGGTTCTATTCTGAGGTTGAAGTCCTCGATGAGCGGGGGCTGCAACGGCGAGTAGCCGAAGGTGACATGCTTCAGTTCCAGCAGTCCGCCCAGCTTGCCCTGTACAACCTCTTCCTCGTTGTCGCGATGGTCTTCGGGATATTTCATCACGTCCTCCACGCGCTCCATCTGCGAGCGCATCTCGACGATGGTCTGCGAGGCGTTCACGATGGCGTTCACCGGTTGCAGGAACGAGCCCATGAATCCCTGGAAAGCCATGAGCATACCCACCGTCAGGTCGCCTTGTAATATCAGATAGGCGCCCAGCACCAGCACCGCCATGTTTACCAGTCCGTTGGCCAGCACGGGCAGCAGAGCCATCTGCGTCTGCTGTTTGTCGGCATTGGCGTTTATGTTGAACTTATGGGCCCAGAGGCCACTCCAGTATTTGAAGAATCCCATCTCAGCACCTGCGGCCTTGATGCTCTCCATATTGTCGATACATGAGATGGTGGCTGAAAAATACTGTCCCTCGCTATGTTCCATCGAACGGATAAGGTTGATGCGCACCTTCGAGAAGTACTTCACGAAACCCAGGTTTACGGCGGCGGCCACGATGCCTATCAGCGTGAGCCAGGTGGAATACGAGAACATCAGCACCAGATAGAGCAGTAACAGTCCGATGTTGATGACCTGTGGAGCGAGCACATCCACCAGCGAGTGGGTGATCTGCTCGTTCAGGTGCATACGTTGTTGCAGGTCGCCGACGTGCCGCATGGAGAAGAACGACATGGGCAGTCGCAGCAGATGGTAGAGGTATTCGCGGTTACCCTTCAGTGCCAGATGGCCTGCTATGCGCTTGGAGTAGCGCGTCTGAAGCAGTACCACGAAGAACTGGTAGGCGGCCAGCGCTCCCATAGCCAGGAGGAACCACATGGCCCAGTCGGCATTCTTGCCAGATAGTATTTCATCGAGGAAGATACGGGTGAACAGCGGGGATATCAGTGTGACGAAGGCAGCCATCAGGGCGAAGGTGAACGTCAGCCAGAAGGCCTCGCCAGCGCCGCTGAGATTCTTCCTGATATACGAGAGGATGCTCGTCTGCTCGCCTCCCTTCTGGAAATGCTCCGTAGGTTTGAAGGTCAGGCAGATGCCTGTGAAATGCTTGCGGAACTCTTCCATCGGCCACTTCACGGGACCTGAGCCTGGATCATTCAGACAGGCATTGCCCTTCTTGTCGAAACCCCTGAATACCACAAAGTGCTCAAAGTTCCAATGGATGATGGCGGGCTGCGTGCCTTCAAGCGCCTCAGGCTCCATGCGGAAGCCTTTGGCTTCCAGACCGTAATTTCTTGCCGCACGCAGGATGCTTTTTGCCGAAGAGCCGTCGCGGCTTACGCCACAGTCGGCGCGCACCTGTTCCAATGGCAGCCACTTGCCGTAGTGGGCCAAGATCATTGTCAGCGACGCGGCACCACACTCCACGGCCTCCATCTGCATCACCATTGGCACTTTCGCTATTTTGTTCCTGCTCATTTTCAATTTCCTGTGACGGTTTCAAGAGCATTGTCTACCGCCCCGATGAGGACGCGCCAGACTGGTTTCTTCTGGGTGATGATCTGAATATTACACAAAGCACCGTTGCCCACCTTCACGTTCTGGCTCTTCTCACGGCTCCAAACCAGTCCGCCGCCCTCTTGCTCGTCGAGAACCACACGCACCTCATACATAGCCTGTCCATCTGGGATGAACGCTGCTAAAGGATCGAGTTTCACACGTCTGATAATCTCCTGCCGGGTTGTGGGATATTGTTCGATACCGACGACACGTCCGTAGGCATAGCCCCATTTCTCACGCTCCATATTGGCGGGTGTGGCCTGCACCTGCTGTTTTAGTTTCAGTTTTTCGAGGTCGTTGTAGGTCACGTAGCAAAGCATCTCGCGACCTGCCATCTGCTGCGTCTGCGGCAGTAGCCAGGCCACTGGGTCGCCCGCCTTGAAGACCGAGCCAATGGGCAGCGTCGAGATGACCACACCGTCACGCGGAGCAGCCACCATCGTTGTCGACAATGCATTACGTATCTCCATGATGTCGTTGCCGCTTGCTACAGCAGAGCCGTGACTTTGTAGTGTGCGTGCCACGACACCATCATAAGGTACGCTGACAGGTGCAGCCTCTCCGAACGGGAAAACCACGCCCTGAGCTGTTACTTTATAGTTGATGGTACCAAAGATGCACCAGTAGATTACCACGACCATCAGGGCCACCATTGCAGCGAGTACGAGTTTCAGTCTCGGCGATGCCACACGGGCCATCTCCTCGGCCTCGCTATGGTCGTCGAGTGCCTCTAATGCCTCCTTATTGAATAAGTTCGCCATCTTCAGTATTTACATTTCATACTCTCTCTACCGTGATATGACGGGTGAATCCCGTCATCTTCAGGATGTCGAAGATGTCGTCGTTCACGTGCGTCAGTTTCATTTGTCCGCCGAGGCTGCGCACCACGGTACGCATCGTGGCCTGGAAGATGCGGAGTCCCGAACTGGCCATATAGTTCAGTTCCGTGCAATCGATCTCCAGGTCAACGCCTTGTTCGAGTGCGGGCTGGATGTCGGTTTCAAACTGTGCAGCGTTCAGTGTGTCGATGCGCTGGCCGGTCTTTACGATGGTCTTACCACCTTCCTTAATAATCTGTGTCATTTTTTTCCTTTTTACTTTTTATTTATATTTTCTTCTTCATTGTCAGTCGGTTTTCCTCTCCCAGGCGCTGGTAGCTCACCTCGTTCATGATGTTCTTGACAATCAGGATACCCATGCCACCCTGTTCGCGGTCCATCGGGTTCACGTCGATGTCGGCATCTTCCTTAGCCGTGGGGTCGAAGGGTTTGCCCGTGTCAGAGAGCACGAAGGTCAGTTCCTGACCGTCACTCTCAGCTGTGAGTGTGATGTCGGCACTCGTCCCTTCGGGGTAGGCGTAGAAGATGACATTGGTCACCATCTCCTCCATAGCCACCTGTAGCTTCATTGCTACGTGCATGTCAAGCTGCAGCTCGTCGCACACGCTCTCCATGAACTCTGCGACGCGGCTCAGCTCTTGTTCTTCGTTCTTGAATGTCAGTTGGCATTTCACCTTCTTCTTTCGCGACTCGGCAGAATCGATGCACGCATCATTCTGCTCTCGCTGCTCAATCAGTTCATGTTTCATATTCCTTATGTTTTATAACTGTCGCGGGTTAGTATGTCGCCAGCTTGGCATAAAACTGGCTTACTTCGCGCTCCATGTTCTCCAGCGGAGCCTCGTAGCGCTCGGCCAGCAGGGGTGCCAGCTCGTCTTGCGGCGTGTCCTCCATAAAGGCGCGCAGGATGTCGGTGCCCAGGCGGTTCAGGGTGAATGCTTTCTTCACCTTCCCGCTCTCCTTGTCTTTCATCACGATCACAAAGTGGTCGGCCAGTTCGGCTATGTTTACCTCGTACTTCATGCTTCAATTCCTTTCTCTAAATGGGCTTTATACATCAGTTTCATCTCCTCTCTGAGCTGGTTTTCATACAGCTGGGGCATCTCGGGATAGCACTCCTCGAAATTGGGGCAACTCAATAGGAACATGCAATCAGGATATTTTACGCACTTCCTGCAAAACTCCTTCACCATCGTGCCCTTCTCCTTGAAATAGGCTATCTTCTCGGCATCAAAGCCATCCTGATTGATATGCCCCACGTGGTGTGAGTCGGTATAGTGCTCGCACTTGGTGATGTAGCCGTCGGGTTGTATCACCACCGAGCCGTCGTTGTCGGCCATGCAGTAGCCGGTTTTTATCATGGGTTCATAGGTGTGACGTCTGAACAGTCCCCATCCTTCCAGCTTGTCTTCTATCAGCCGCATCTTCTCCATCAGCAGCCGGCGTTTGTCGTCATCGCACGCCCCCACACGTTTGGCGTTGTCCTCAAACAAGAGATGCAGGTAAGCACTCAGATGCTTATCATCCTTGAAGCGCTCGTGCAGCTCCTCAGCCAACCGCTCCAGGTCGTCGGCATTATGCATATCTATGTTCATGCGGATGCTCACAGCGATGTCAGCCGCCAGCAGGTGGCCGATGTTCTGCATCACCGTCTCATAGGCATTCACACCTTTATATATAAAGGCCTTCACACGGTTGTAGATCTGCTCCGTGCCGTCGATGGTGATCTGAACGTTTTTCAGGTTCCACAGGTCGTGCGCCTCCTTTACCGTCTCGGCATCCAGCAGAAAACCGTTGCTGGTCATCGTAGAGCTATACTTGACGCCAGCCTCCTTCAGCCGGTTCGCGATGTGGTTGATAACGGGCTTGTTGAAGAGTGGTTCACCACCAAACCACCCGATGCTGACCTCCTCGCCGCCACTGTGCTTGATGATGTATTCGGCCACTTGCTGTGCCGTCTGCTCCGTCATCGGTCTGCGGGCCTGCCCCAGCTCGTAGCAGTAGAAGCAACGGGCGTTGCAGTCGCTGGTGGTCATAACGGTATAGCCCGTGATGTTAGTCTGTTTAGGCTCCATCAATCGGGCCACGTTTCTCAGTTGCAGACTCAGTTGGCAGTCGTCGTGCTCCTCAGGCACCAGGAACCAGTGGCTGATCAGTTCGGGCAGATTGGTGGGGCGTTGTTCAAACACCGCCTGCTCCTCCTGCGACAACAGCACCATCTCTTTGGTCATGTTATGCAGCAGTAGCAGACCGTCGTCAATCGCGGCCTGCACCACGAAGGTCATCAGGCGGTATTTCGCTCCCGCCTGCATCTTCTGTTCGCCCAACAGCTTGAAATAGGGCTTCGCTGGTTCAAATATTGTTTTCATCAATTATTTCAGCGTGATGCACATCAGTGTGAGGTCATCGTTAGGCTCGGCACCAGCACGATGTGCCTCAACGGCAGATTTCAGTTTTTCGATCACCTCTCTAGACGTAGCAGAAGCCAATTGTGTCATCAGATCAAGCAGACGATCGTTTCCGAACAGCTGTTTCTCAGCATTCTCTGCCTCGTTAAGACCATCGGTATATATCAGCAACTGCTTGCCCTTGATATCGTCTATAGACTCGCCATTGAAGACATCTTCTTCCCAAAGTCCAAGTGGCTGGTTAATGTATTCAAGTTGCATGAATGCGCCGTCGAGGACTGGGGGATTATGTCCGCAGTTGCAGAAATCGAGTCGGCCCGTATCAAGATGCAGCATGCCGATGAACATGGTGACGAACATGCATCGGTTGTTATTTTCCGCCAACTCGTTGTTCATGCGCACGGCGATATCCACAGGCGAGAGACCCTCAGTGGCGAGGGTACGGAACAGACGGGCACTCTGCGACATAAACAGCGACGCAGGCACACCCTTACCTGAGACATCACCCAGACAGAAGTGCAGCCTGCTGCCCTGAAGCACGTAGCCATACAGGTCGCCGCCCACCTCCTTGGCAGGGTTCATCTCGGCGTACATGTCGAGGCCCTCGTACTCGGGGAAGTCGTTGGGCACCATCGTCATCTGGATATCCCGCGCGATGCGCAGCTCGCTCTCGATGCGCTCCTTGGCAGCAGTTGTCTCCTCCAGCTGGTCGTAGGCTTTAAGCAGTTTCACATGTGCCTCGCCCAGGCGATGTTCTGCGCGGCGACGATACCATGTGTATATAATAAAAAAGGTGGTGAGCAGCGCCAGCGCCACCAAAGTGCCTATCCACCGCTGACGGGAGAGTTCTATCTGCTGCTGGGCTATCTCGGCATCCTTCTGCTGTGTCTGATAGACGGTGGCCAGCTCTGCAGCATCACTTGCTTTCTGCTTCGCGAAGGCCGAATCGAGATGTTCAACAATATATGCTGCTACGGCCAGTGCCGAGTCGCGACGACCGGCCTTGTAGTTCGCCTGAAACTTGTTTAACACATAACCGGTGATGTTCTCAAGCGAGGCATCCATACCAAGTTCTGCAAAGAGCTGTTCAAGTCCAACGTAGGCATCGGCAGCCTCGGCGTAACGCCCGGTTTCCAGTAGGAATGCTGCACCGTCGATTTGCCCTCGTAGGGTTTTCGAACTCTCGGTCTTCTGATAATCTGCGATGGCGCGATTGGCCTTTGCCAGATTTTTCTGACCTATTGCCAACTGAGCATGGGCAAGACAGTTTATTGCTACCATTCTATCCACCACCGATGACGGAACGCCATCCAGTTTCAGAAAGATGGCGAGGACGGAATCCTGCCGGTTGTACCACTTCTCTGCGCTCTCGTAATCGGTTGTTTCCCGATATCTGTCAAAGATGTTAAAGGCGCAGACGTAAACGTTGTGGACAGACTGCCAGACAGGATTTTCCACACTTATCTCCTGAATGGCGTTGAAAGCCAGATCATACGACTTGGCGGCATCGTCCTTCATGCCGAGTCCAAACTGGGCATCACCGACACATTGTCTTAGAATCGCTAAATACTTTTTTCCCTTACCCTCTGCGCCATTCATCTTCTCCATCAGAGGAAGCCCAATCCGCAACACACCATCATAGTCTCTTCTTTGATAAAGCACTTCAGCCATGTCACTTACACAAGCAACGTAATAGACGCTGTCCTGAGAAGGGATGGATTCCATGTCTATGACGGTTTTCAGCACCTCCAGAGCATGCACATGGTCCCCTATGTGAGTTAAGGCATCTCCTCGAAGATACGCAGACCTCACTGGTGATATGTCGCCCGTCTGCTCCAGACTGTCGCACAATGCCAGTATACGTTTAAAATCCATAGTATTACGAGCTGCATCAATCAGGCTGTCGGCCTCCGATTCCTTTTGTGCCGACGGACTGCTCTTCTCGCACGAGGAGAAGGCGAATGTGAGTGCCACCATCGCCATGAGGGCGATGGCAGCGTACTTTAGGGTATGAAAATTCTTTATCATCGGTGATCTCTTTTTTTTATCGTTCATATTAACAGACGTAGGGTGTTGCCTTCAATGCTGATATGGCGACTGAAGTGACGCATGAAGGAAACGGATAGCTCGTTTTCTGCATTCGACAGTACGGCAGGATCGATAGGCTGCGGACAAATGGCTGTGACATTCAGCTCTTCGTTCTGCTCGGTGTACGACAGGGTGAGCCTGGTGCCTGGTGCTGTGCCGATGATAATCAGCAGCTCGTCGATGACGTGCATCACGCGTTGGGTCTGCTTGTGCGTCAGGTTATAACGCTGGCAGAACTGTTCCATCTGTGCCACCATAGCGTACAAGTCAGAATGCTCGCTCTCAATGAGGAACGTTGTTTCGTGTATCTGCCGTATGAACTTGCGCGTCAACTCACGCTGCGGATGGTCGAAGAGCTGTTCGGGCGTGCCGTCCTCATAGACCACACCCTCGGCGAAGAACAGCACGCGACTGCTCACCTGCTGTGCGAAGCGCATCTCATGGGTGACCACAATCATCGTCATGCCATCACGGGCCAGCCGTGTCATCACGCCGAGCACTTCGCTCACCATCGTGGGATCAAGGGCAGAGGTAGGCTCGTCAAAAAGCAGTATCTCGGGCTTCATGGCCAGCGCGCGGGCAATGGCCACACGCTGTTTTTGGCCGCCCGAGAGTTGGTCGGGCATGGCGTCGGCACGTTCTGCCAGTCCTACCATCGCAAGCAGTTCGAGCCCCTGCCGTTCAGCCTCCTGGCGATTCATACCCAGTAGTACGATAGGCGCCATGGTGATATTGTCGAGCACCGACATGCCGTTGAAGAGGTTAAACGACTGGAACACCATGCCCATCTTCTGGCGAAGCAGGGACACGTCGGCATCAGGTGCCAGCATATCCTGTCCGCCAATGATGATGCTTCCAGCTGTCGGCTGTTCCAATCGGTTCAGACAGCGCAGGAAGGTGCTCTTGCCCGTGCCCGAAGGTCCGATGATGGAGATGACCTCGCCGCGGTGTACGTCGAGGTTGATATCCTGCAGCACGTCGAGTGTGCCGTAGCTCTTTTTCAGGTGGGATATGCGGATGATGGGGGTGTCGTCGGGAGTATCCTGATGCGAGTCCGTAGTCTGTATGGCAGAATGGCGGCCTGACTGCCGACGATAGGCCAGCCATGCGCCAGCGCCAGACACGATAACCAGTAGGGCAACCCAGCACCATGGCGAGTGCTCTTGAGGCTTGGGAGAAGATATGAGGTCGGCAAGTGTCTCTCCCTTCCTGGTGATGACCACTGAGTGGGAGTCGACGTATCCGTTGGAGAAGAGTACCTGTTTCCGGCGCTCCTCCGTGGCGCTGATGCCTCCCATGGCCATATCGGCCTTGCCCGTCTGCACGGCGGGAATCTGCGAGGCAAAGTCCATCGTCAGGTATTCTATGCGCCAGCCGCGCCGGTTGGCCCATTCTGTCAGGTAGTTGATCTCCAAGCCTGACGGCTTGCCGTAGCTGATGAAGTTAAACGGTGGAATCGACGGGAAGACGGCCACGTGCAACAGCCGTCCCTTGCCCGTCTGCTGTGGCACGGGGACAGCCGATGGATCGTCGGCATTGCGCCAGCGGTCAAGTATCTCCTGATAAGTACCGTCTGCACGGATCTCGGCCAGATAACTGTTGAAGTCCTGCTGCAACTCCGTATTGTCCAAACGGAAGCAGGCTGCAAGGGGTATCGACGGCAGGCCGGCATTCACAAAGTTGTATTTCGACGACAGCTTCTTGTCAAACATGAAGGTCAGGCTCTCGTCGACAGCAGCATCCACCTTGCCCTTGTCAAGGGCAGCCATGATGTCGGTCGTCGTGCTGAGGCGTAGTATCTCGGCATGGGGAACATTCTTGCTGACAGCCAGGTCCTGGATAGCACCGAGAATCACGGCAATCCGCAGATTGTTCAACTGGTTGATCGGCAAAATAGTATCGGCTGCAGATGCCTCCGACATATCCGATGCCGCATCGGCATGCTGCGACGGCTGATAGCCTGCCAGTCCCAGCAATACCAGCAACATCGCCACCACGCCAGCCTTCATGCGCTTTCGCTGCACCAAGGCCTTCAGCAGCAGTCCGATGAGCCAAGCCACGAGGAAATAGATGATGGCCGTGACGAGGAGCGGGAAGAAAGCGTCGAACGTGCGCGCACGAATCAGATCAGAGGCACGCGTCATGTCCATGACTGCCACATAGCCCACGATGCTCGTGCCCTTCAGCAGGCTCACCACCTCGCCCTGATAGACGGGCATCACCGCTCTGATGACTTGTGGCATCACAATCCTGAAGAAGGTCTGCCGCTGCGAATAGCCTAAGGCGAGACCAGCCTCGGTCTGTCCGCGGTCGATGCCCTGTATCGTGGTGCGCAACATCTCGCTGATATAGGCTGCCGTATTCATGGCGAAGGTCACGATGGCCACCACGATGCCCGTGGCTTCCATCGGTGACATAATCACATAGTACATCAGCATGAGTAGCACCAGCACGGGCGTACCGCGCATCAGGTCGATATACACGCTGGCCGTGCGTCGCAACCACGCCCGCCGGCTCATGCGCATCCAGCATACCAGTCCTCCCAGCAGCGTGCCTAACAGCACGGCGAAGAGCGTGATGAGCAGCGTTACCTGCAGACCGTCAAGTATCATCCTGTAGCGGTCCTCTGCTATCAGGTTGTTCATGAAACTCTCTACCACGCTGTCAATAAAACTCATCACCATCATCTGTTCGTTACTCCTTTCTCTAAATAGTCCTGATACATGGCTTTCATGTCCTGCTGCAACATGTGCTCATACATCTCAGGCATCTCGGCATAACACTCCTTGTAGTTCGGACAGTACAGCATTCATGAAGGGCTTCGCTGGTTCAATAATTGTCTTCAAACATAAAAGGAAGTACAAGTATTGGAAGGACATTTATTGGGAGGACAAACATATTCGTAATAGGGTAACCTTGGATTATACCCTCCAGCCACCTGGTCGAGATCTTCCTCATCGAGTTCCTGACTCATCACTACCTGTTCATCACCGTTCTTTCCAGTGATAGAAACCTTCTTCACGTCGTCCTCGAGTTCAATTCTCAGAACGCGCTTTTCTTTCTTTTCTTCCATAATTATTATAGTTTTAGGGGTTAATTGAATTTCTCTTAGGCAACTACTTCTCTTCTCGTGAGGCCGCATACTGAGCCTTCAGCGCCTGCACATGGGGCTTTGCCTGAATCTCAGGCGCCACCTTGTCCACCAATGCCAACCACTCTTCCTCTGACATCTGAGCTAACGAGGCGTATATCAGACCCATGTAACCTTGGAAATCAGAGGGATGCTCTTCAATCAGTTTGAGGCAGTAGTCACGCAATTCACCGGTAGCGGCAGAGTCAGTCTCCAGGCGGCTAAGCACATCCTTTAAGATCGGCGCAGAATCGCGCACCTGGAAGTTGAGCGATGTCTCTGGTGCAAAAACCTCGGCAACCGTCTTGAGACCGTCAATCTCGTAGCGCACCGTGTCGCCGGTAGGGACGAAATTCTCCTTCCAGCCGTTGTCGTCCTGGCCGAAACGGACGGACATGAGAGTCGTCTTGTCGCTGGGTATGTCGTAGCGGAAAACTCCGTCTTTCACGGGCACATTAGCCAGTTCTTCTCCTGTATCTTCGTTGAATAGGATTACATACTCAGGCACGTCATCCGTATTATGGAAATGACCCACCAAGACCGTTTGCTCCACTTTTGGCCCGCAGCCAGCCATCAGGGCCGCCGCTGCCAACATCACTAAATAATTAATTCGTTTCATTTTCTTTGTTTTTTTTTGTTGTTAATCATCCATGCACAGAACCAAACGGCGGCAATCACCAGACATACGCCGCCAGCGATATAGGCAATGCCCTCCGGCAGATGGAAAGCAAGTTTCGAAATAAAAAGGAATGTAGTGCAGACGCACGTCATGAACAGAGCAGGAATGAGTGTGATCCAATAGTTCTTCTTCTGACGGACCAGATAGACCGTGATGGCCCAGAGCATGAATACCGCCAGCGCCTGATTGCTCCATCCGGCATATTGCCAAATGGTGTTGAAGCCATTGGCGTCCTCTACCTGCCATATCAGCAGAGCCAGCGAAGCCCCAAAGAGGGGCAGACTGACGAGCAGGCGTTTGGGAATGGGCCGCTGCTCGATATGGAATGCTTCAGCGATGATCAGTCGGGCAGATCGGAAAGCCGTATCGCCCGAGGTGATGGGGGCTGCCACCACACCAAGAATGGCCAAGATGCCACCTGTGACACCGAGCCAGCTGTTGCACATGATATTTACCACGGCGGGGGCACTGGTCAAGAAGCCCTTATTGCCGACAGCCTCTATGAGCTGATAGCCCGGAGCAGGTTCCCCATAGAAGAAATACATGGACACAGCAGCCCATACCAGTGCCACAAGCCCCTCGGTGATCATCGAGCCGTAGAACACGGCACGACCCTTGCGCTCTGAAGCCAGACAGCGGGCCATGAGCGGACTCTGGGTAGCATGGAAGCCACTCAAGGCACCGCAGGCGATGGTGATGAACATACAAGGGAATACCTGGTCGGTGAAGGAGCTGTCGGCTGCCTGGCCCATATTCTCAGGATGCGACCACAACTCGGGCAACTGAGGCCATTCCACAAACAGGCATACCATCAGTGCTGCCACCATGAACAGAAGGGCAATGGCAAACACAGGATAGAAGCGCCCGATAACCTTGTCGATAGGGAGCATCGTGGCCACGATATAATAGACAAAGATACAGATAATCCACATCAGGGCGGTACCGCCATACCCCTGGAGGATGGTGGCAGGACTGAACACAAACACCGTGCCCACCATCAGCAGAAGGAGTACCGAGAACACCCGCATGACCTTACGGGCCTTCTCACCCAGGTATTTTCCGACAATCTCCGGACAACTGGCACCGCCGTTACGCATGGAGAGCATACCCGTGAAATAGTCGTGTACGCTGCCTGCGAAGATACATCCCAGCACAATCCACAGATAGGCTACAGGGCCGAACTTGGCACCCATGATAGCACCGAAGATCGGCCCGGTACCGGCAATGTTCAGAAACTGGATCATAAACACCTTCCAGTTAGGAAGCACAATGCGGTCAACACCATCGGCCATGGCAACAGCAGGAGTTTCCCTGTCGTCAGGGCCAAACACGCTGTCCACAAAACGGCCATACAACAGATAGCCTAAGACAAGTGCTATAAGACTAATGCAAAATGTAACCATTGATCAAATAATTATTTATTTTTCGTCAACATGAGGCGGTAACCATCATTTAATAATGACTATTTCTCCGCCTTCGACAGAGTCACTATTCTGGCGACAAATATAGGAAAAATGCGCGGACTGCCAAGTTTTTTGTTCATTTTCTCAATCTTTTGTAGCATTATTTTGATTTCTTGTGGCAAAAGTACGAAAAACCGCCCATAGGTTTGTTCTCGTGGCGCACAATTTTGTTCTCGTGGCGCACAAACTGCATTTTGCGGCGTTTTGTTTGGCAGAATTGAGATTTTTTTGTTTATCTTT